>JGI2924J29684_1078385_pt1 | contig 45188 bp, 38 predicted proteins | sample BenlonsequencITS_FD_29684 | JGI IMG/M metagenome (IMG submission 29684) | reverse complement strand
CCGCTGGCACTCCTTCGGGAAGTTGAGGAGCGCTTAAGTTCCTGCGGATGAATCCGCAGGTTACATAATTTACCGTGCCGCTGGCACTTTGCCACGATTTGTACATTGGAAACTGCAGTAGCCTATTGTGCCGAATGGCGGAATAGGCTGAAAGAATGATTAGTTGATTTGGATCGTACAAGCCGTCCCAGCTATCTGCTCATGTATTGTGGTTGGTTTGGTTGAGGTTAAACCCTGGATATGCGCTGGTAACTGAGCATCTTGCCTAATCAGCCTTTGGCGGAGGGTCATATAGAAGGTGCAGGTGACTACCTGCACCAAAAATGATTATACACAAAGGGTGAGTTCCGTAGGAACGGCAGATATAAATGCAAATAGGAACATTTTTTTTAAAGCTTTTGCCCTATATTATCTCCACAAATTTCCTAGGCTTATCCTTTCCAGGGATGCGTCCATCCGTCCCGGTAATTCCGTTTCAGTAGGGAAGTGGCTTCTGGGTCATTTTTGATGATTTTTTTGATCGGATCATAGGAAACCGGCCTGCCCAATTCCATAGAAAGATTGGCCAGGATGCATGAAGCCGAAGAAATATGGCCTTCTTCAATATCGGCAATCGGCTTGGAATTGTTTTCAATTGCTTGTAGAAAGTTTTTGAAATGGTTTCGGGTAGCGGGAGCAGCATGCAATTCTATTTGCTCTTCGTTGAGGTCTTCAGGATACTTTTCCTTTTCGTAGACCACATCACCATGAATCGGGGATCCCTCATCATGTGGAATAAAGTCATATTGCATCACACTGCCTTTGAGGGTGCCTTTTTCGCCATGGAGGATAAACGCCCAAGGGTATTCAGGATCATCTGGATTTCCCCAAGTACGGTGCTGCCAGACACAGTTGAGTTCAGCATATTCGAAGATGGCCGTTTGGGTGTCCGCGATGGTCGATTTACCGTCTTTCTGTACGTAAATGCCCCCGGTGGAAGAGACTTTTTTGGGCCACCCGAGGTCCAGCATCCACCTTACAGTGTCCAGCATGTGTACACACATATCGCCCATGATTCCATTACCATATGCCATAAAGGTTCGCCACCAACTGCCGTGCGGGAGCTTATCGTAAGGACGAAGTGGGGCAGGGCCAGTCCAGTTTTCATAATCCAGATAATCCGGAACCGGCTGGGTGGGGGGATTACCATTGGCGCGCATGTGGTAATAGCAACACATTTCCACGTGGGAAATCTTTCCGAGCAGGCCTTTGTCCACAATTTCCTTTTTGGCCTCAATGAGGTGCGGGGTACTTTTACGCTGCGTGCCTACTTGGACGGTTCGATGGTGTTTGCGTGCAGCGGCGAGGATGGCTTCTCCTTCGAGTACGTCCACACTGATGGGTTTTTGGAGGTAAAGGTGTGCACCCGCTTCGATGGCAGCGATGGCCTGCAAGGCATGCCAATGATCAGGTGAGCCGATCAGGACGATGTCCAATTTATTTTCATCAAGCAGTTGCTGGTAATTGCTGTAGAGCTTAGGGGTTTTGCCGGAAAGCTGCCGCTGACGAACCAGTTCACCCGCCTCCCTGAGGCGAATGCGGTCCACATCACAGAGGGCCACCACTTCCACTGGAGCCACTTGGATCAGTTTAAACAGGTCGCTTTTGCCATACCAACCTGTTCCGATAAGGGCTACACGGTAGGTTTTATCAGTATTTGCAAGACTAATATTAAAGGCTCCTAACGAAGCAAGGGCAAGAGAAGCTCCAGCACCTTTGATAAAGTGGCGGCGATTGATGGTGTTGTTGGTTATCATGGTTTAGGTTTTAATAGGTTTATGCAATCAATGGAGAAAATAGGGGAAAATGGGCAGATTTCACAGATATTCATTGATTTTGTTATGGAAGGCGGCGTGGACGGGGGTAAGAAGGGAAAAATATTATCTTTAGCTATAAAATCAATATAAACTATTGAAAATAAGGCGAAAAATGAATAGAAAGATGATTTTACGTACACTGTTATTGTTGTTGGCTGGATAAAACTTACAGCAGGTTATTCACAAATGACCTCTGACCACATCGACCACCTTGTGGACGATGCCAGGACAAGGCTTGATTTTCCTGGTATTGCGGTGGGGGTAGTAAAAGACGGCGAAGTGGTTCATGTAAAAGGTTATGGTGTCAGTTCGTTGGCTTCAGGGAAGAGGGTGGACCGACATACCCAATTTACCTTGGCATCTGTTTCCAAAGCATTTACCACTACAGCCCTGGCCATTTTGGTCGATCGGGGAGAGATTTCCTGGAAGGACCGAGTCATCGATTATATCCCCGAATTTACCATGTACAATAGCTATGTCCTAGACAATTTTATCATTGAAGATCTGCTGACCCACCGGAGTGGGCTGGGACTGGGAGTAGGTGACCTGATGTTCAAACCGGATGATAATGATTTCACCATTGATGATATTTTGGCCAGTTTTCAGCACTTTGAGCCTGTGTCAGCGTTCAGGACCCAGTATGATTATGACAATTTGCTGTATATCGTGGCAGGGGAGCTGATCAAAAGGGTGACTGGCCAGTCGTGGAAGGTATTTGTCAGGGACAATATTTTAGTTCCACTGGAGATGGACAATTCCTTTTCGGAAATTTCCCTGATTACGGACAAAGGCAATTTGGCATCTCCCCATGTAGAAAAGGATGATGCTGTTTTGGAGCCCATCGAAAATTTCAAACGAACCGGCAATGGTGCTGCCAGTGGGATTTTTTCGAATGTGGACGATTTTTGCAAATGGATGCTGGTGCATTTGAACCGGGGCAAATATGGCAATGATCTGGAAAAGGAACTTTTTAGCGAAGAGCGACAAAGGGAAATGTGGAAACCGTACATCTCCTTTGTGTCCCATCCCACTGAGCCGTACTTTGTGAATTTCAGCGGCTATGGACTAGGTTGGGTGCTCACTGATGTCCAAGGCCACTTTGTGGCCTATCACAGTGGAGGCTTGCCGGGCATCAGCACACAGATCATGTTGGTTCCCGATATGGATTTGGGCATTGTGGTTTTGGCCAATCGCGGTTGGAGCGTCGAACCTATTTCCTTTGCTATTTTGGACAGTTATCTTGGTGTGCCCGACCAGCATTGGGTAGCTAAAATGGCAGAAGGAATGAAAGGAACCCAACAGAAAACGGATAGTGTCTCCCAAAACGTGTGGAAAACAGTGGCCATTTCTGCCACAGACCGACCAGATCCTAAAAACTTTTTAGGGATTTATGAAGACCCTTGGTTTGGAAAGGTAGCCGTATTTGAGAAAGGAGAACTTTTGTGGATCAAATCCTACAGAGCCCCAAAACTCAATGGGGAGCTGCAGTACTATAAGGGCAGTACCTTTGCTGTAAAATGGGAATACCAAGACATGAATGCAGATGCGTTCGTTCACTTTATATTGGATGAAAAGGGGATTGGCCAAAAAATCAGCATGGAAGGAATCTCACCTGATATCGACTTTAGTTTTGACTTTCAGGACCTTGATTTTAGTAGATGTGAATAACTTCGAAATATGCCTTAATCGGGATAAGGCAAACGCATTTAGAAAATCCAGTTTACGGCCATTCTCGAATTTGCCGTGTCCAAGTATGTGCTAATTGCAGTATAAGGGAAATTATCTCCTGTAAGGGAACTCATATAAGCCCAATGCAACACATAGGGACAAATAAACGGGTAATGACCATTTGCACCCTGTAAGTGCAGTAAAAAAATGATATGCTTAAATTGGGACGTTGCGGCAAAAAAGGTGAGCTGGGCTTTCAACCTGTTGGAGGCAATGGGACTGGGAAATACCCCAAGGCATTGCCTTGGGCTAAGGTCAGTAAGGCTTTCAGCCTTTGGCTTCTGGTGGTGTTTTGGGATAAAAACCAGGCTTGAGGACACCATCAGGCTTAGAAACCAAAATGGGGATGATTTCTTTAAATGTGTTTGCCCTGAGTATAGGGATAAAAGGTATGAACACAGATTTAGGCTTTTGAAAAGGTAAATCCGTGGTACTTGTGGCTGCGGAAGACCTTTGTCCATTCAGGATTAAAATAACCTTTCCCCACAGAATGTTGCTTGATCCGTATATTTAACCCTAGGATTGGAAATGGGTTTTAGCGGAAATTTGTGGGAGGTAGGAAAATATCTCCGGCTAAAACCAATGGTTTAGCAATGTGGCGTTTACCATGGACGATGCCCATGGCTATGATGATGATGCCCTTTCAGGGCTTGGGGTGTTTCGCTTGGATTATATTAATTTAACCCGCTTTTTGCATTAGGAATCGTTATGAGAGCTGAAACTGCAAGAAAATCAGGCTGTTTGGAGATAGAATCATCCGCCGCGGATGGTGAACCTGTCTGCCGCTAGTTAGAATCGAAAACAGCAGTTAATCGACTGATTTTGAAGTAGTTTCAGGTTTCTGTACTTGTGCACCGTGGTGTAGATAGGCTAATGCATAATGAGGGTTTAACTTTTCCGGAAAAACTTAGTACCTTTGAGACTTGGTGGCTATGTCAAATAACAAATTTTCGTCCCCCTTAACAAAACGGCATTGAACCCGCGATAAAAATAACCACACCTATCGAAAACGGAATGTCCTTCTTCCTATATGTTCTTCTTTTGATTTTATAAACAGATGAAAAAATTTGGAATATTTTTTAGTAGGGGGAGGCTTTTTCTTAATTTTGGCTTTGGGTATAATTAGAAAACAAAGGAAATAGGGTTGCCAAGATGAAATTAAAGCAAAAAAGGAAGCTGGTAAGGTATTTGGATATTTTGGACCAACCCGCCCGCTTCAACCCGTTTGTATTTAGCCGGACATTTTTACTTTGGGCCTTTCTGGGGCTGATAGGTGGAATTATAGCGGGAGGATATTGGATTGGGCTTGAATTTCTGATGCACAAGTTGGCCTATTTTACTGGCTGGCAGGTCATTCCTTTGATGGCCATCTGTGGCTTACTGGCCGGTTTGGTCATTCATTTTATCGGTGACCCTGGAGAGATCCACCTGATCGTGAACAACATTCGGTTTAACAAAGGCAAGCTTGATCCTAAAAACAACCCCTCGATGGTGCTTTCTTCCTTGCTGTGTGTGGCATCGGGTGGCAGCCTTGGACCAGAGGCTCCGCTGGTGCAAGTGACCGGTTCCACGGGGACTTGGTTGGGCAAGATGCTGCGCTTGAAGGGTGAAGAGTTAAGGTCGCTGAGCATTGCTGGAATGGCTTCTGGTTTTACGGCATTGTTTGGGGCTCCTTTGGGAGGAAGCTTGTTTTCATTGGAAATACTCCATCATAAGCATGCTGTCGAATATTACAAAGCCATTATTCCGGCATTTGTGGCAAGCTGCTTTAGCTATTTGGTGTTTGCCCTGATCGTTCATTTGGGCCTGGGGCCGACATGGGATTTGTCAGCATATGAATATTCCGGGGTATTTGATTTTGGATTTGCCGTACTGTTTGCCATCATCGGGGCAGCGGTAGGGTGGCTGTTTATTTTTTGTACAAAGTTTCTTAAATCCGCTTTCGAAAGGAAACCGATCCCGATTTATATCAAGACGTTGATGGGAGGTTTTTTGCTTGGCGTTATTGCATTTTATTTTCCGATTACACGGTATTTTGGCCATCATGAAATAAATGAACTGTTGTCAAGTGATTTTTCGTTGGCCTTATTGTTCGGGATTTTGGCCTTCAAGATCATTGCCATCGTGATCACCGTGACTTCGGGCTGGAGAGGGGGATTTATCATTCCCTTGTTTTTTGTCGGGGCTACGATGGGCCTTATTATTTACCAATTGTTTCCGAGCATCAACTTGACCTTGGCAATTGTAAGCTGTATGGCGGCCATCAACGCGTGTGTTACCCGTACGCCTATGAGCACCACCATTTTGCTGGCTACTTTGACTGGTTTTGGCCACTTTATTCCCATATTGTTTGCGAGCTTGACGGGATACTTTCTGGCTCCAAAAATACCGTTTATCGGTTCACAGATGGTCAAGGAATGAAACTCCCGTTGGTCATTTAATATGGCTGATTAGGGATGAAGTAAACTTTTTTTGCTTCCTGCCGTTGGGAGATTATAAATGACAAATGACGTGGAAAAAGAGCGAAGCAATCGGCAGGGGCATCCAATCACCATATTGACGTTGGTGGTGCTTTTGCTGTGCTCCCCTTGTAATGTTAGAAATGCCCTTCAGCAGGCGATAGGCACTCCACAGACCCAGGTGCTCAACAAGAGCAAAACTGTTCAGCCTTCCCCTTCCTGTCATGCTGCTCAAGAGCATCTTACGGTACATGAAGGGGTGGAGGTAGCCTTTGAATACACACCTGTATTGCCTGTGACGGCGGCATTGCCAATGATGACGTGGAACGGGCAGCAACAGTCTTCCATATATTCACCACATAATTTTGGGGCTGTATTGACGGTTCCCTTTTACATTTTGTACCAAAACCTGAGGCTCCACCTCTAAGGCATTTTTTAGTCATCTAAGCCTTTCGGGAAATGTATCACTTCCATTCCAGGAGTTGATGTGGCATTTTCTGTTTTTCCCACTTCCCATTTATCGACCCTTCATGTTATAGAAGGGCATTAAACCGTTGGGTTCAGGTCAAAAGCACTCTTTTAGCCATGACTCGAGCATCTATACGGTTTTCTCAAAAGGTTTTGATGACCAGTGGGTTTTGATCTAAGCCATTTTTAAACACCCTGATGCAATTGTATCTGGGGCATTCAAAAAAACTATGAAAATGAAACTTAAAATTGCCCTTTTGGCCATGGTATCTCTAATGCTGGCCGGCCAAGTGGAGGCACAAAATCACTTTAAAGAAAAGTCAAATTACTTTGTGCTGACCAGAAATATTAAACAACTGCAACCCATTTTGCTAACGGCTAAAACATTGGCCGCGTCAGACGGAGAGCAGTTTGGGGAATTTCACGTGGTTATTTGCGGCAAAGCCGTAAAAGATCTTTTGGACGAGAAAGCCTTAAGCCCCATTCTGAGCAAGGCGAAAAAATACAAGGTAACCTTATTGGCTTGTGGCTTTTCATTGCAGAAGTTTGATATAAATCCCGATGAACTGCCACTTGGAATCAGTGTCACCGAAAATGGAATCCTTTATGGATTCCAATTGCAAAAAAGAGGATTTTACACCATTACCCTTTAAAAAAGACCATTATGCTAAAAACGAACATAAAACATGATGCTGGCCTGATGTCGCTGGCACTAAGATTGGTGGTGGGTTGGACTTACTTTTCAGCCCTTTACCGGAGGACTATTTTAGCCGATAAACTTGATCCGGAAATCAGCGGATACATTGGAGAGAAGTTCAATCATTTTTTGCCCCATGCCCTTGGCATCAAGCCGATCATTCAGTATTTGGTAACCCATCCCGATCTACTCTGGTGGGCAATGGTGACCTTTACGATAGTGGAAGGGATCGTGGGCTTCATGATCATGATGGGGGCTTTTACCCGTTTGATGAGTGTAGGGGTCTTTGGTTTGGCCATGGGGATATTGCTCGGATCAGGATGGATAGGCACCACTTGCTTGGACGAATGGCAAATTGGAGTCCTGGGCATTGCGGCCGGATTTGTGCTTTTTTTGACCGGAAGTGGGAAGTATTCCATGGACCATTACGTGCTTCAGCAGCAACTGCCATTTACGAGAAAACGATGGTTCCCGTGGGTAGCCTCTGGGGAATTGCCCGTAAAGGCAGGTCATTACCCTAAATTGGTGCTTGCTGGTTCGCTGGCCATATTGGGCATTACCCTGATGACCAATCAAGTTTTCCATGGAGGTTTATGGGGGCCATTGCATAACAAGTCAGTGAAGCCAAAACTGGAAATTTCAGCAGGAAAGTTTACCCAGAAAGGGCTTGAATTTGATGTTTTCAGAACTGAAGGTGTGGATGTTTACGGTGCTTGGATCATTGGCATGGAGATAAAAAATGACACCGGAAAAGAAATCTACGCCTTGTCCAATAAAGCTATGTCCAACATGGATCCCTCCGCCATCACGAATCACTATGTGGCAAAGGTAAAACCAGGCAAGCACAGTTTGGTGGTGCCCCTTGGAGCCAAGGCAACCATTGCCCTTCGAGCACCGGCTTTGGAAGGGATAGAAAGGGGATCATACACTTTGAAAATCACAGATATCAGCGGAGCCAGCTGGAAATATCGAATGCGAAAGGAATAAGGTTGTGTTCTTGAACAAAGAAAGGACAGCGCATGGTTTAAGCGCTGTCCTTTTACTGTAAAGGCTCACCATGGGGTCCATGCCTATTTTTGTCAGGATAGAAACTAATTTTAGCGGATATTGCATATATTTTCTCCATTGCTTGCACTTGCCCCCGAACCAAGCTTAACTTAGGAGGACAAACCGTTTTTTAGTATTTATTAGTAATCGAAATTTCATGAAGTATACCAAACACTTTGGGGACAAGTTCCCAGGTCTAAAAGTCGGCACGTTCTTAATTGGAGCAGCAGTTATGTTGGGGAGCTGCCAAGAAAATAAGGATACGGTCACCATAGAAGTGAAAAATCCCGCTGCGGTGGCCAAAAGTGCTGCTACCGTGGAAATCCCAGTAAAAAAACTGCAATCGTTGATCGAAAAATACGGTACCGAAAAACTCGTAGTTACCGATAGCGAAGGCGGTACCCTGCTGAATCAGTGGGTGGATCTCGACGGAGACCAAACCATGGACCAGTGGTTGTTTCAAGTGGATTTGGAAGCAGGAGCATCAGGCCAGTATACTGTTCGTCCCTTGAAGGAAGGGGAGGTGCAACCTAGCTCCAAGCAGCAGACCTTTTCTCGATTTGTGCCTGAGCGGACGGACGATTATACTTGGGAAAATGATCGGGTAGCCTTTCGTACTTATGGACCTGATGCTCAGCGCAGGATAGAGCAGAACGAACCGGGAGGAACTCTTTCGAGTGGTATGGACTGCTGGCTAAAGCGTGTGGACTATCCGATAATCGATAAATGGTACAAAGAAAACGAAGAGAACGTCGGCGCCTACCACGTAGACACAGGAGAGGGGTATGATCCCTATCATGTAGGGTCCAGCCGTGGTATTGGCGGGATCGGCATTTGGGAAAATGACTCCCTTTATACTTCACGGAACTTCGTGGACTACAAGCGCATTGCTGTGGGGCCGATCAGGACTATTTTTGAGCTGACCTATGCTCCTTGGGAGGTAAATGGAAAAATGGTTTCCGAAACCAAGCGCATCAGTTTGGACTTGGGCAGTAACTTAACCCATTTTGAATCGACGGTGAAAAGTGATGCACCGGTACCCAATGTCACCATTGGCATTACCTTACACCAAAAAGAAGGGGAAGTCTCCATCAATGATGAAGCGGGCATTTACCGTTACTGGGAGCCCATGGACAACAGTGAACTTGGCTTGGGTGTGGTAGTCGATCCTGCTAAGGTAACCGCTTCCAAAGACCATCGAGTGGACTACCGAGATGGTAGCCAATTGTTGGTGATGGCCAAACCTGCCGAAGGGAAAGTCAGTTATTATGCTGGATTTGGCTGGAAGAAAAGTGGCCAATTTGCCAATGCTGCTGAATGGGATGCCTATTTGGAGGATTTTGCAAAAGGCCTGGAAAAACCATTGGAAGTAAGTGTAAAGTGATGGATGGTATATAAAGGAGAGATAAGAGCCAAGAGCCATGTATCACTTTACAAATACTGGTTTGTGCCGATCTCTGGGTTGTGCTGGGTCTCTGCCCCAGCACTTGCAAGTTTTGAGTCTCTGACCCAATTAAGCTGTTCCAGATTTATAACGCTCCCAGTTATTACCATAATAGGCTAATGCATTTTCCGGGGAATACCATTAAAATTGTCAAATCAAACGGCATTAATTTCGGAAATATGCCAAGCCTTGACCAGACTGTGTGGGTTTCTTTTCTCGCGAAATATGTTAGTTTTGTTTTCCAGAGACGCAAAAATAGCAGGCCCATGCTGGACAATTGCATTATTGCTTGTTTCTCTATTCTTTTTGCGGATAAGCTGAAAAGGGATATAGGAAAATGAAAAAGATTGTTTTGGTCACTTGGGTAATCGATTGCACAAGCTACATAAAAGTGAAAAAATTATTTTCTAATTATATAAATAAACAATTAACATGCATACGAACATCGTAACCAGATACGGAGCACATCCTGATGATGTCAAGAGCTATGACACCCAAAAGCTAAGGGATCATTTTTTACTTGAGAATATCTTTCAGGACGATAAGATCACCGGCGTTTATTCCATGTTTGACCGCTATATTGTTGGCGGAATTGCACCTGTAAACAAAGCCTTGGAGCTGGAAACCGTAGATCAGCTAAAAGCCGACTACTTCTTGGAGCGTCGTGAGCTAGGTGTGATCAATGTAGGTGCCCCTACCTTGATTACCGTAGATGGTACCGATCATAAATTAAATACGCGGGAAGCGCTTTATGTGGGACGTGGTGTAAAAGAGGTGATTTTTAATCCATCCTCAGAAGGCCAGGCATTCTTGTACTTCAATTCTGCGCCAGCGCACACTTCATATCCCACCAAAAAGGTAGGACTGGAAGATGCCGAAAAAGTAGAACTCGGATCCATGGAAGAGTCCAATCATCGCGTGATCAACAAGCTGATCGTAAACAGTGTCGTAAAATCCTGCCAGTTGCAGATGGGCATGACCCAACTTAAGCCAGGAAGTGTATGGAATACCATGCCGGCACATACGCATGACAGACGTATGGAGGCCTATTTCTATTTTGATCTTGCCGAAACAGCAGCTGTGTGCCACTATATGGGACAGCCGCATGAAACACGTCATATCTGGATGAAGAACCATGAGGCAGTGCTATCTCCAGCTTGGTCTATCCACGCAGGTTCAGGTACTTCAAACTATACCTTTATCTGGGGTATGGCGGGCGAAAACCTTGATTATGGCGATATGGACAAAGTGGCTGTAACCGATATGAAGTAAGGGGACGGAGTGCGACAGTCCCTAAGGCCGCTTGACAATGCTGATAGCAGTGGACGTTTTAGCAAATAACACCCTATCCAAATAACTATTAACCAATAAGCAAACATGAAGGAATTATTTGATCTATCAGGAAAAGTAGCGCTAGTGACGGGCGCCACTCATGGCCTAGGAATGGCCATGGCGAAGGCCCTTGCCAAAAGCGGCGCCACCCTGATTGTAAATGGACATACTCCGGCCAAGATGGAGAAAGCATTGGAAGAATATGCTGCCGATGGCATCGAAGCACACGGTTATCTTTTTGATGTCACCAATGAAAAGGAAGTCGATGAGAAGCTATCTGAAATAGAAGGCAAATTCGGCACGGTGGATATTCTGGTCAATAACGCCGGCATGATCCAGCGAACTCCTGCCATGGAAATGGAAGTGGCAGATTTTGCCAAGGTAGTGAATATGGACCTTGTTTCCCCTTTCTTGATGTCCAAGCGCGTAGCCAAAGGCATGAAGGAAAAAGGTGGTGGCAAGATCATCAATATCTGTTCCATGATGAGTGAACTCGGTCGTAATACCGTTTCTGGATACGCAGCGGCCAAAGGTGGCCTGAAAATGCTGACCAGAAACTTGGCCACGGAATGGGCAAAATACAATATCCAGGTAAACGGCATTGGTCCGGGCTACTTTGCCACGGAGCAAACCGCTCCCATCCGTGTGGACGGCCATCCGTTCAATGACTTTATCATCAACAGAACGCCTGCAGGCAGATGGGGAGACCCAGAGGACTTGCAGGGTACGATGGTCTTCTTGGCCAGCCAAGCCAGTAACTTCGTTAATGGACAAATTGTATACGTAGACGGAGGTATCCTTGCCTCGATTGGCAAACCACATGGCGAAGAATAAACAATTGAAAATTAACTGATGAGAGGCCTTCCCGGATGTATTTCTGGGAGGGCTTTTTTAGTACTTAAAATGCAGGACATGCTTCCCGGCATAGCGGGGAGGTTTGGTGCGGTTTTTAGTGGAAGAAGAAAGGGTACAAGAAGAATTTTTCATAAATGATCACGACTCTTGCCATAACCAAGAAAACCATTGCCTAACCCTTTTGACACTAATCAATTACATCTCCAATCAAACTTAGGCAGGAGCATATTTAAAAGTCGCTTTGACGATGCCGTGGTCGTTTGTACCGGTATTTTTATGGTCTTCATCTGCCAAGTGGTCATTATAAATTTCCATACCATCAAAGGCCCAAATCCGCTTTCGGGAGTTGTCATAAAATTCTTGGGAAACCAAAATATGGTCAAGGGATTCCCGGATATTTTGATAGATATGGGTATAATAAACGTCTCGGAGACTCCGGTATTCCTGAAGGGTAGCCACCGTGTAAAGATCCACATCCCCGCCTCCTGCATAGAGTCCATGGAGATAGCGCGGTTGGCCCGTCATGATGTTCAATGTATCGCTGAGTTGGGAATTATTGAGATCGCCTAGAATGATCACAGACTGATCGGTATCCTTAAGTTTGTCCAGGAGGATCATTCGCAGGGCCGCTGCTTCTGCGGATCTCCTAATGGTAGAAAGGGTATATCCGAGCGTTTCAGAATGTTTTTTATAATAATCATATTCATCCCTATACCACCCTTCTCTGTAAATGGCCGTGGGTGCCTTGGACTTTAGATGGGCAACAAACACTGAGACGGCATCGCGGTCTTCCCTGGGTTTTATCCTAAAATGAAGTACCGGTCGGGAAAAGCTGCTGATTTTTACCGAAATATCAGGGGTTTGGGGATCATCCCCCGCACTTTCCAAAATAAACTTTTCGGGGAAGGTCTCTATCCATTCCGGTGTTTCTTCTAGCAGCCCTTTTTTGACCGCTCCGGCACAGATGATTTTATTGCCATCGTGATGGGGAGGAGTGAGGATGTCGTATGCTTCCAACAGACCTGCTCGCTCGAAGGCAGCTGTCAATGCATCCTCGTGCCAAAGTTCCTGAAAGCCAAAAATATCCGGCTGTAGCAGGTGGAGCATATAGGAAGTCCAAACAATTTTATTTTCATACTGTTCGCTGCTCCATCCGTCATAATCGCGATACATGGAATGCCCCGGTAGGTTGAGATTATAGAGGTTAAACGTAACCAGGCTGAAAGCTCGTAAATTGGGCATGGCGAAGTGAGTTTAGCAAAACAAAACACTGTTAAAAGGAGTAGTAGTTTCTTTTTATTCACTTACAATACTGAGAGCAAGGTACGAAGACTAATGCATATCCGAAATACCGTGATCAGGGTATTTTGTATTAAGTGATTGTTGATCAAGGGTTTGTGCGAAGCGGGAATTGTTGGAGAACCTTTACGTTTTCTTGCCGTTGATACCAGTCATTATACACCAGCTCTAGGTTATTGATGGTGAAGGTGCCAAAATGAGTCGCTCTGTTCTTTTCTAATACCTGGATAAAATCGGAAATGTTTTTTAAGGGTTGTGGGTAGCGCATGATGGTGCTGTGGGCGGTTTGGATGGCATAGCGCTTGTCCAAGCTCTGCTGGAGGGTGGAGGATTTAAAGTGCTGGCGTAAGGAATCCCTCAACCGCTCCAACGCGTCCGTGGAGGGGTATCCTTGCAGAAGTACTCCCGCTTTACTGAGCGTAACTCCCTTAAAGTGGATCTCAAAGGGAGGGATTTGGGATAGGCTTTCCCTAATGATGGCAGCATAATCGTCTATATTGATGTGTTCCAGCTTAAATTCAGGATAGCAGGAAATAATGGACATCACCGTGATGTGCAGGTCGGTGCTTGGGTAAAAGTACTGATAAGGATCGATTTGGTGTAAGGTTTCCAAAAAGTCAACAATATGGGATTTGCAGCGATCGTCAGGGCGTGCCAAAAGGGTAATGCCCCGTCTGCTATCACTTGGATCGTTGATTTTTTTATCCACCTCATTTCCTTTTATGATCAGTTCTTGGCGGGCTTTTGTGAAAAGTGAGTGGTAATGTGCTTGTAGGTCCATGAAAAGCAGTAAAAATAATTGTCAGTAAGAAGTGATTATAAAGGTAACATAGGAAGCCTTTGGGGTCAAGTTTATGTGATAATAACCTTAAGCCTCGTTTTTTAATGTATATACATGAATTTTAAGTTTAGTGATTTTGTTGATAAAAAGTAATAACGCTTCTTTTTGTTATGAAAGAAGAGAAAGGCTGATATAGATGAAGAATTTGAATGAATTTAAACGATTTGCAGGGGACTTGCAGGAAAAGGATACCTTGATGCCAGTAGTATTTATCGGACATGGATCACCTATGAACGGGATAGAGGACAATGTGTTTTCGGATTATTGGAAGCAACTTGGTCAAAAGATTCCAAAGCCGTCAGCCGTTTTGGTGGTTTCTGCCCATTGGCTAAGCCGTGGTACGCGAATTACCGCCATGGATTTCCCAAGAACCATCCACGATTTTGGTGGGTTTCCAAGGGAGCTTTTTGAGGTCAATTATCCTGCGCCAGGTCAGCCTGATTTGGCTAAATCGACGGCCGAAAACATTTCCACTGCTCAAGTGGCCCTTGACCATGAATGGGGGCTGGATCATGGAACTTGGACAGTCGTACGGCATATGTACCCGGCCGCTAATATCCCTGTGCTCCAACTGAGCATCGATTATGGGCAATCGCTCTCTTACCATTATGAACTTGCCAAAGAACTTCACCACCTTCGCCAAAAAGGCGTATTGATCATTGGCAGTGGCAATATGGTTCACAATCTCCGTATGGTCGCTTGGGACAAGCTGAATGAACCTGAATATGGATATGATTGGGCCATTGAGATGAATGAGCAGTTTAAGGAGTTGATTGTAAAGGGTGATCACAGGGCCTTGATGGATTATCATAAACTCGGAAAACCTGCACAACTGGCCATCCCCACTCCGGATCATTATATCCCTTTATTGTATACGTTAGGGTTGAAAAGTGAAGCTGAACCGACGGCATTCTTTAATGACAAGGTGGTCGGAGGTTCTTTGACCATGACTTCGGCAGTTTTTGGGGAATATAAATAGTGATTTTTCTGCCTCTGGTCACTTTAAAAAAATGAACCAGAGGAGCAGCGATATGGCTTTTCCATAACTGTTCTTTTGGAGTGATCATAAACCCAAAGCAGATGCGATTTGTAATCCCTTATGGCCATTTCATCTTCCTATTAAAAAAAAAATTCAATTTTAGCAGGACCTACTGACATAGGGCTGTCAGTGGTGGGTGTTTTCTTTGTTATAGAAATTGATCTTAAACCTTTTAAAGAAACACCATTATGAAAACCGAATCAGTTGCAACCAGTCAGGAATTGTTTATTTCCACAGAAGCCATGTTGGCACATTGGCAAGGTCACCGGAACCTCACCAGAAGGACCATTGAGTTGTTCCCTGAGGACAAATTGTTTGATTATTCCATTGGAGGCATGCGGCCATTTGCCCAGTTGGTCATGGAGATGATCGATATAGCCTTACCGGGAGTAGAAGGACTGGCCTCTGGAAAGTGGGAAAAAGTCGAGGAATTTGACCATACCAAGTCCATGCCCAGCACTAAGGCAGGCCTGCTGGAACTGTGGGACAAGGTCACCAAGGTCATCGACGAGACCTGGCCGCGCATCACTTCCGAGCGTTTTCAGCAAGTGGAAGTTGCCTTTGGCCAATATGAGAACAGTAATTATGCTACCTTGCTGTACTTTGTGGACAATGAAATCCATCACCGTGGTCAGGGATATGTCTACTTGAGGAGTTTGGGCATCGAGCCACCATTCTTCTGGGAGAGGTAATATGAGTTTGGAGTAGTCAGTATAGCGTATCGAGCATAATCCATTTGTTGCTTTTAAGGAAGCGACAGGTGGATTTTGCTTTGTAGCCATCGTCCAAGTCTTTAACGTAGTGGAGACTTGGACAATTACTATTACCAGTCTTCAGACTGGGGTGATATTTAAAGTCTGCAGCCTTTTGCAAGTTTAGGTCCGAGTCTGCAGACTCGGACCTGATTATTTTTTGGTTATTAAAAAAGAGAAAATTTTAATAATTCCACTCGATTACCGCCATGACAGGAAAGTGATCCGAAGGGTAGAGGTTATGGTAGGTATCGGTAAGGATACCATATTTTTTGACATTTAGAAATTCACTGACAAAAACATGATCGATTCGTCTATCTGTGCTTTTGGTATTGTCAAAGCTATTGAAGGTACCGTTATTGGCGTAGCGCAAGTCAGCGGCTTCATAACAGTCCTTAAGCTCGGATGAATTTTCCAAAAGCAGGTAAGCAGGGTTTTCCTGGTCCACGTTGAAGTCGCCGGTAAGCATCACCGGTATTCCGGCCTTATCGGCTTCTTTGATTTTGCTGAGGATCAGCTTACCACTTTCTTGCCGGGCTTCTGTGCCCACATGGTCAAAGTGGGTATTGAAGAAATAAAACTGCTGGCCGCTGGCTTTATCCTCCAGTTTTGCCCAAGTACAGATTCTAGGGAGTGCCGCATCCCAACCTTTGTTGGGCTGGGTGGTGTCTGTGGAGAGCCAGAAGGTGTTGCTTTCGAGCACGTTGAATTTTTCCTTATTGTAAAAAATGGCGGAATATTCGCCTTTTTCCTGGCCATTGTCCCGGCCTACACCAACATAGTCAAATGTAGGGAGGTGTTCGTCCAAATATTGCACTTGATGGTGCAGTCCTTCCTGTATGCCAAAGATGTCAAATCCGTGGAATTGGATCAAGTTGACCACCACTTCCTTACGGTGGTCCCAGTGATTGGGAGCATCGCCCGGATTGTCATAGCGAATGTTAAACGTAGCGACGGTCATTTGTTCATGTTGTGCTTGAGCATTCAGGGACAGGAGAAATGCTCCCAACAGGGCACAGGCAGCTATCAAATAGGTTTTAAATCGGTTTCTGGTCACGTCGTAAGATTTTTAGGATTTGGATTAAGGTTTGATTGTATGAGTAAATGGATAAATGGCCGCGAAAATGACCGGCTTGGTAACCCGCCAATTCCGCGACCAATTTACTGGTTATTTTTTGATTTACCAGCCTGGATTTTGTCCCAATGCAGGGTTAATCAGCAAGTCATTTTCAGGGATGGGGTAGAGGTCCTACGGTACTTCCAGAGGTTGATGAAAACCTCCTGCGCCAAGTCCTGGGCCAAATCAGGACATTTGGCTTTGGCAAGCGCTATCTGGTATAATTCGTCCCAGTAACGATCAAAGATGACGTTAAAAGCCCTCTGATCGTTACGTGATGCCATCAGTCCTAAAAGTTCGGTATCACTTGACCTGCTGTTTGCCATGGGGAAATTATTTACTCCAAAAGTAGCGTTAAGAACCACTCGACGATTAGGAATTCAATTAAGAAAAAGTTAATAATTTAAGTGGATGGTAAATTCTCCCAATAATAATAGATGGGGAACCAAAAGAAAAAGTTACCTGTCGATATTACGTTTATTGGTTTGCTAAAATGGTTTAGTTATTTTGATTCTTGGATCGGAAGATATATATTGGTAACATGAAACAGGGATAAAATAGATTTTAAATCTTTTGTTATACCCTTAACCAAGACACCCAAAATGACCTTTTCGGATCAAATTAAACCGTTAAATGGAGCCCAATCGACTACTCGTAAGCAAGGTTCGGCAACAGCCCTTTCGAATGAACCTACAGAATCAACCCTTTGGTTGGAGTTTCAGCAGGGGAGTGATGCTGCATTGGCCACCATTTTTGAGCGATATGCCCATAAACTTTTCCATTATGGAAAGCAGTTTACCAAGGATGCTGAAATCATTAATGACGCTGTCCAAGACGTTTTTTATCAGGTCATTAGAAGTAAACATAAATTGGGGTTGGCCATTTCCATAAAGTATTATCTTTTCAGCAGTTTTAGGCGGAGATTGTTACGGTTACTCAAGCAGCGAAAGCGAATAGTCCTCGATGGAGATTTTGAGCAGACCCATGGCTTCCAGTTGTGGATTGATCCGGATTACCATTCCATCAGCACCCAATTCACCTTGGATCAACGTAAAATCTTGGAAGAAGCCTGTGATCGCCTTCCTGTGAGACAGCGGGAAATTTTGGCACTGTACTTTTTTGAGGGATTGTCCTACAAGGAAATCGCACATATCATGGGCTTTTCCCAGGTGAAATCAGCTCGAAAATTGCTCTATAGGACATTAGACAACCTTCAGGGAATGTTGGGCAAACACAAAGAGGTCCTGCGATTGCTTCTGATGCTAATGGGAACGTAAGGGGAAGAGCGTACATGCACTATTTCTAGGGAAAAGTGGAGCAAGCGGAAAAGTCGGGGGCTAGTCTATTCCGATGGGTAAATTCATTCCTTGCTACCGGTGGTCTCTATTTGGCCTAGGATGAGCCCTGATAAATACAGATAGGAGCTTGAGTCATTGCAAATCTGCGTTCATTCCTTTTATGTGGGACTTAATTGACTTTTGCCCGATTTATGCATTAGCCTATTTTGACCGCAGTGTACAAGGTTGAGTAATTGTTAGCTGGTGTGAAGTAGCCGATGACACTTGTCTCATGACAAACATTCATTTCTTGATGCTTTTTAAAGTTCTTTTATCTCTACACTGCTTTCAAGATGGGAAGAATAGTTTCCGGTATAGGTACCGTCCACGGGTAACGTAAGGTGGGGAAGGAAACTGGCAGCAAGTGGTATATAGCCAGCATCCGTCAGTAGTCCTAAGCTTGGATCCAATCCGATCCATCCAGCACCTGGGCAATAAGCCTCTACCCAAGCGTGCAGCTCGTGATTTTCTTCCAAGTCAGGGTTATAAGCATAACCACTTACAAACCGGCTAGCTATTCCTACTCCCCGAAGAATGGTGATGAGGAGCCAGGCCAGGTCACGACAAGACCCTTTCTTTTCCGAGAGTGTTTTTTGCGGGGACCATATCCCTGGATCTTCTCGGATGATGTGGGTGCACAAATGGTGAATATGTGCGGTGATTTTTACGAGAAAATCTACCGCATTGGTACTTTCGCCCATGAATTGGCGAGCAAGGTCACAGATGTTTCCCGAGCTGTCATGGGTTAGGAAAGGCCTAAGGTAGGCTTGCTTTTCCTCATCATAACGAAAGCTCAGTTCGCCTGCTTCATTTCGTTTTTCGAAGCTTTTCTCGATAATGAATTCAAAAGGGTTGACGGGAAATACGGTCAGTTCCATTTGGGTGTTGATCTCAAATTTTTCCACTTCCTGGTCAAACCAAACCTGTTGGAATAGATTTCCCTCCATGTCCAGCCGTTGGTTAATCCCTTTGGGTGCTGGTGAAAAACTGGTATGGACCGAATGCACTTGAAAATAGCGTCTGTTGGAAGGGGAAAGCAAAATCTTTTGTGGACTGAGCTTTACCTTTCCAGCATACCTGTAGCAGGTGTTATGAATGATTTGGAGACGTTTTTCAGAATTCATCTATCGGTGATTCGCTATCCTGTAATGCTCTATTTAAAATGTCAGCAGGAAGATCAGAAACGGCCTTTTTTAACCTGCTATTCCAGAAATCTGAAATATGCAGCAATTCATTCTGCTCAAACCGGTTTTCGTGAATATGAAATGCCCCGTTTTCCATCGTTACCGTATCGATGGGGAAATCTACGTCATTTGCAGAAATACGGGTGGCATCGAATGCCAAAAAAGCACTTTTGATGGCAAAATCAAGGGTTTCTTCATAGGTGATGGAACGGCGGAGCACCGGGTTCCCAAAACCCGAATTCCCGATGATCACAAAGGGCGTTCCCCGGCGGATCTCTATCCAGTTTCCTTGGGGATAAAGCAAGTACAGCTTGGGCTCGGAATCCTCTTCAAGTTGTCCCCCGATGATGGCATGGAGGTTAAAATCCAATCCGGATTCGTCTAAATCCTTTTTGTCTTCCTTGGCCACTCGTTTGATTTGGTTGCCCAATTCATTGACCGTTTTATAGAGTTTGTTGAACTGATCATCCTGTTGTTCAATAACCTCCGTAAAATAAGTAATGGCCTTGTCCCTCACCGAACGGAGGCCTGAAGTCATGACAAAAAAGGAATGCTTCTTTTTATTGACCACATATACTTTCTTGGAGGTGGTCGTTTCGCTTCCAGAGGTGATTCTGGTATCGGAAAGCCCGACAATACCGTGCTTGGTCTTTATTCCTAAACAAAAGGTCATTACTGTGATTGGTTTTGGGTAAAGGGTTCGTGCTTAATCTGGAAGAAATTTAACTCAATTTTTGACGAAATAATATTTATTTTTTGTTGAATTTCATCGATCGACTCGTGGAGGCCATCCTTGATGATATCAGAAATATCACTAAATGCCAGTTTTGAGCGCAAAGCTCCAATTTCTTTTTCCGCACTGTTTTTATAATCGTAATTTTGGCTGTCAGAAATCATGTGTAGGCAATCTTCAGCTTCTTTGATACAGAAATAAATGGATCGAGGGAATCGCCTGTTGAACATTAGGAACTCCAAAAGGCCACTGGATTCGATGTTTCCGTAAAGCCTTCTGTACGTGTTGAACGCCGATACGGATTTTAGCAAGGCCGTCCAATGGAGAAAATCCAACGGGCTGCCGACTTCTTGTGGAGAGGGAAGGAGCATGTGGTATTTCACATCTAGGATCCTACTGGTTTTGTCACCCCTTTCCAGGTACATGCCCAAACTCCTGAAGTACCATGCTTCGGTTCGGGCTACCGTGCTGTCCGCCAATCCGTAGAGCAATTGAATTTGATATTTGATGTTTTCAAAAAAGCTTCTAGGGTCTTTTTTGCCCCATATTTTTCGTTCCGAGGCATTGTTGAGCATGTGGTAGAGTTCATTGATCTTTTCCCATGTTTCTTTGCTGAGGTGCTCCCGGACGATTCGCCCATTTTCACGGGCGTAGGTAATCGTAGATAGAATAGAGTTAGGATTCGAGCGGTCCAATGTCATAAAATAAATGACGGACCGTTTGTCAAAATCCTGATGGCTTTTCAGGTAAAGGGCTTGGTCCCCAGTAGCGAGCACTAACGGTTCCCATTGAGCCTTTAGACCAGGAGGCAGGTCTAGCATCAGGTTAAAGTTTACGTCAATGAAACGGGCGTAGTTTTCTGCCCGCTCGAGATATCTTCCCAACCAATAAATTGAATTTGCAACGCGACTTAACATAGTGGTTTTTTTAATAAAGTACCCAAGTATCCTTGCTTCCGCCCCCTTGGGAGCTGTTTACGACCAGCGACCCTTTTTTTAAGGCCACCCTTGAGAGTGCTCCGGGCACTACATCAATTTCCTCACCATAGAGGACGTATGGGCGCAGGTCGACATGCCTGCATTCCACACTGTCTTCTATCAGCGTGGGAACGGTGGAAAGGTTCAAAGTGGGTTGGGCAATGTAATTGTTGGGGTTTGATTTGATTAAATTCCTGAATTTTTCATGTTCTTTTGGAGTGGATTTCGGACCGATCAACATCCCATATCCTCCTGCGGCATTGGTTTCCTTGACCACCAGCTCCTCGATATGGTCAAGTACATATTGGCGATCTTCCGGCTTCCTGCAGAGATAGGTGGGGACATTGTTCAGGATAGGGGTTTCATTTAAATAATACTTAATGATCTCCGGCACATAGGCATACACGGCTTTGTCATCTGCTACACCGGTTCCGGGAGCATTGGCCAGCGCGATATTTCCGGCCTTATATGCTTCAAATAGCCCGGGTACGCCCAAGAGGGAATCGGGATTAAACACTTCTGGATCCAGAAAAGTATCGTCTATTCGCCGATAAATTACATCGATCTGCTCGAAACCTTGAGTGGTCTGCATGTACACTTTTTTATCCTTTACGATCAAGTCTTCTCCAGTGACCAGTTCGGCACCCATTTGCAAGGCCAAATAGGAATGTTCGAAGTAAGCCGAATTATAAATTCCAGGGGTGAGGACTCCGACAACGGGCTTTTCTTTGGTACTCAGGTTTTGGAGCATGTCAAGAAGCCTGGCAGGGTAATTTGAAACCGGCATCACACCGGCTTTGTTGAGGATATTCGGAAATGCCCGTTTGATAATCTCTCGGCTTTCCAGCATGTAGGAAACTCCTGAGGGGCACCTTAAATTATCTTCCAATACAAAATATTCTCCGCTTTTATCCCGGATCAGGTCAGTTCCCGTGATGTGGCACCAGATCCCTTTTGGAGGGGTGAGCCCCATGCAAGGTTTCAAAAAATCCTTGCTGTTTTCGATCAGGTCCCGGGGCACAATACCATCATTAAGAATGTGTTGGTCGTTGTAAATGTCTTGAATGAAATGGTTGAGGGCGTTGATGCGTTGCTTAAGCCCTGCTTCAAGCTGGAGCCATTCCGAATTTGGGATAATCCTCGGAATAATGTCCAAGTGGAGGATCTTTTCCAATCCTTCTTCATTATGGTAAACATTAAAGGTCATGCCCATGGCCAGCTGGCTCTTGTTGGCCGAAAATTGTAATTGTTTAAGTTTCTTGGGGTGTGTTTTTCTCAGTAATTTTTCGAAAGGATGATAGTGGGCTCTACAAATGCCATCTTCTTGAAACATTTCATCGTAAAGTCCCATGCATTGGTAATTGCTTAAATCCATTAATGAATTGTTTGAGTTGGTAAAAAATGTAGCTATAATTTAACTAAAATTAAATAAAATGCAAAATCTATTTCGTTTTTTGTAATAAATCGGCAGGAGGTTTTTGCTTTTATGGTGATATTTGTGTGTTTTATTTGGTGTTTTTAGGTGTTTACTATTAGGTATAATTGTTTTTTACTAGTCTGGCCAGGAGCAAATATTGGCTTATCGGAAAGGAAGCTTGCATTTATTTTTAAAAAATATATTTCATGGTGGGGTCACTTCTGAGGGGGCGGTCTCTTTGTATATAGCATGTAGGCAATAAACCAAATTTCCCCATGAGCTTTGAGCCAAAAGATGAAGCAGACCTTTTAAAGCACCCGCTTTTTATAAAGTGGATATCCGGTTCCAGTGTCGAGCTGGATGACTATTGGAACAACTGGCTGAAGAAAAACCCTGAGAAGAAAGTCTTCTTAATAAGGGCCAAGGATCTGGCAGAATCCCTTTCATGGAAGGAGCAACACCGGATGCCTACGGAAGACTTCAGCCGGATCAAGGACAACCTGATGCTGTATCATGCAAAGCAAGCACAATATCAGGAAATTGATCGGAGTCATTTTAGGCATTCAAACAGTATGAAAAAGTGGTGGCTGCCAATGGCTGCGGCGGTGCTGGTCATGGGCCTATTGGTATTGAGTTATTTCGAAATAGGGGATGCAGAACAGGGGAAGTCGCAGCAGGTTGATGAATGGATCGTCAAAAAAGTCCCCAAGGGAATGAAGAAAGTATTTAGGCTTCCGGATGGCTCCCAAGTGACGGTAAATTCTGACAGTGAAATCCGGTTTCCTTCTAGTTTTGAAGGAGCGCGCACGGTGGAATTGGAAGGGCAAGCCTTTTTTGAAGTGGTAAAGGATCCAGACAGGCCTTTTCGTGTAAAGAGCGGTCAGCTGTATACCACGGTTCTAGGAACTTCCTTTGACATCGGGGCATATCCGGGAGACAAAGGTTTTCATGTGGCAGTGGTGACAGGAAAGGTAGCTGTAAGGACTGACAATGGCGTCTCGGCCACTATTTTTCCGGATGAAGCGACATTTTTTGATATAGATGACCAGTCCCTCACCAAAGGAACCTACGACTATGACCAGCTGATCGGCTGGAAAGAGCGCATCCTGAAGTTTCGGGAAGAATCCTATCAACATGTTTTTGACCGCTTGGCCAGGTGGTACAATGTGGATTTTGAACTGGCAGAAGGGGTGGAGTTTCCAGGGAAATATAGCGGTGAGTTTAAAAACGAAAGCTTGGAAAACGTGCTCAAGGGCATGGAGTATTCCTTAAAGTTTACATATGAAATACAAAATGGAAAAGTAAGAATCAGCAATAAAACAAGTAACCGACCCGGTGTCGAATAGTATTCACTAAATAATCCCAAAATAATGAAACAACAACTACTCGTTTTCAGGAGGAAGCTGCTGATGCGTTGTTTGTTCCTCTTGATGTGTATGACAGGAGGATTGGCCCATCAGCACACTTTCGGAAGTCAGCAAAAAGACCTGGAAAGTGTTTTCGTAACCTTGTCGATAGAGGATGAGCCTGTGGAAAAGGTGCTCTATGTCATCGAACAAAAAACGGAATTTAGGTTTGCCTATGACTTGGATCAAGTCAGAAATTCAGCGATGGTAAGCATCGAAGCCAAAGAGCAATCCCTGCTTTCGGTACTGGAAGCTATTTCTTCCAAGACCCAGCTAAAGTTTAAACAGATCAATAACACGATCCATGTTTCTAAGGCTGCCCCAACTACCAAATCCAAGGTCGGCCCCGTTCAGCTGGAGATAGTGGAGGTCACGGGCAAAGTACTGGACGATACCGGGGCTCCTTTGCCCGGGGCATCGGTGGTCGTGGAAGGGGAACCCAGTAGAGGAACCGTGACGGATATGGACGGCAATTACACGATTGATGCTCCAGAAGGGGCTACGTTGGTGTTTTCCTATATTGGTTTTGAGTCCAAGAAGGTCGTCGTCGGTTCCCAGTCTTCCATCAACGTCACCTTGGCCATGAGCACCTCCTCGCTTGAGGAAGTTGTAGTGGTGGGTTATGGTACACAGAAAAAACTCAGTGTGACTGGAGCAGTGGACCAAGTGGGCCAAGAAAAGCTCGAAGGACGCCCTGTGGCCACGATGAGCCAAGCCCTTCAAGGTGTTTCGGCCAACTTGATCGTGCAGCAGCGAAATTCTGAGCCCGGCGCGGGCATCAACCTCAATATCAGAGGTATCAGCACCTTGGGCGATAATAGTCCATTGATTGTGATTGACGGAGTGATTGGGGGGGATATAAACCTGCTGAATCCTTCAGATATCGAAAGTGTGTCTGTGCTGAAGGATGCAGGGAGTGCCGCTATTTATGGTTCCCGTGCCAACAACGGGGTGGTGCTGATCACAACCAAGCAAGGCAAGAAAAATACCCGCCCAAAAGTCACGTACAATGGCTTGGTAGGCGTCAATACCCCGCAGTTTTTTACCCAGCCGGTTCACGGCTATCAAAATGCCATGCTCCGCAATGAGTCTGCTTTCAATGCAGGCAGGAGTGAGGCGGTATTTAGTCCTGAAGAAATTCGACAAATAAGGGAAAATGGCGATACCGAGTGGTTTGCGAAGGAAATTTTTAAAAATGCCCTGCAGCAAAATCATAACCTCTCGGTTTCCGGAGGCAGTGAAAACTCCACTTATCTGGTATCGGCAGGTTATACCGACCAACGCAGCAACTTTGTAGGGCCTGAAAAAGGCTATACCCGCTACAATTTCCGCATGAACCTTACCAACGAATTTGGAAGGTTCAAGATGAGTTCCCGGTTAGCCTATACCAGAAGATTGATCAAGGACCACAGCTTTTCCAGTGGCACCTTGATGGCAGATGCCAACAGGGTTCCGCTGTATTACACACAGAAAGATTCATTGGGCAGGTACCTGACCAATGACATCCTGCAGCAATTCAATCCCCTTGGGATTTTGGAAAAGGGCGGTTTTCGGGAGCATACGGACGATAATGTCTTTGGTAACCTCAGCGGTGAACTGAAGCTGACCGATGACCTTACCATGCGAGGGGTGTTTGGATTTAACATGTATTCCAACAATATGTATGCGAGGACCCTCCAAGTGGATTTTTATCCAAGAGGGATTTATGGCGGTGATCGCAATACCAGGGACGAAAATAGGAAAGGCCTGGACCTTAACTCCCAGCTGATGCTGCAATATAATAAGGTGTTTTCCGACCGTCATGAAATAAATGCCCTTGTAGGGGTTTCCAATGAAAACCACACCGATAGGGGAGTTGGGATTTATAAGCGGCTCACAGATCCAGAATTGGGAACTCCCATTACTGAAACCATTATCAATCCGGATTCTTATAACTCCAACCAAAGTTCATCAGAAAACAGCTTAAATTCCCTTTTTGGCCGGGTTTCCTATGATTTGGATAAGAAATATTTTGCCGAGTTTAGCTTCCGGTATGATGGGTCTTCCAAATTCCGCGAGGACATCCGCTGGGGATTTTTCCCATCCGCCTCCATCGGCTATCGGATTTCAGAGGAGGATTTTATGCGCAATTACCGCGATCGATTTGGCGAGGTGAAAATCAGGTCTTCTTATGGGGTGCTGGGAAACCAGAATGTGGGAAATTACCAGTACCAAACCACCTTCTTCACCTTCCAGAATGCCTATGGCTTTAACAATGACGCGGTGGGAGGCACAGGGTTTAATTATGCCAACCCCAACATTCAGTGGGAAAGAGCCGCCACTTTCAATATCGGTGCAGACCTGGACTTTTTGGACGGTGCGCTGACGTTGAGTTTGGATTATTTTGATAAGGTGACCTCAGATATTTTGGTGCCGCCAGCTGTCCCTGGTGTCTTCGGGACCTCTTTGCCGGATTTTAACAACGGAAAAGTGGGCAATAAAGGCTGGGAAGTGACCACCACCTACCGCCATCGGGGAGAACTATTTGAGCATACCTTCTCCTTTAACCTTGCTGATTCCAAAAATAAAGTGCTGGATTTTCAGGGAGAGGAAAGGCTTACCGGCGTGGAAGAACTACAAGTGCTGCTGAAGGAAGGTTATCCGTTCAATTCCTATGTAGGGCTGAAAAGAGACGGTTATTTTCAGACCATCGTTGAAGCAGAAAACGGCCCCAAGCCAGAAGGACTCAATGTCCAGCCCGGTGATAACCGCTATGTGGATGTGGACGGAAATGGAATCATTAACGACGAGGATAAATACGTTTTTGGAAATCCCTTTCCAAGGATGACTTTTGGTCTGACCTATAATGTTCGCGTGAAGGGTTTCGACCTGAATGTCTTCGCCCAAGGGGTCGGCAGCAGGACCATGATGATCCGTGGCGAGATGGTGGAGCCGTTTCACTATAACTACGGCATGACCATGTACGAGCACCAGCTCGACTATTGGACGCCCCAAAACCCCGATGCCCGGTTTCCCCGCTTGGCGGATAATGGCAGCCAGTCCAATACCAATAACTTCAGAAGGGGATCGGACATGTATTTGTTTGATGCGGCATATTTACGGTTGAAGAATGTACAGGTGGGCTATACCTTGCCAAAGTCCCTTGCTGACAAGCTGGGCATGCAAAATTGCCGGGCTTACCTGTCTGGCCAGAACCTCTTTACGCTTTCCAAAGTGGACTTTGTGGATCCGGAATTATCGGAATTTGACAACAGCATGAGAAATGGAGGAGCCAACAGTGCCCGCGCATACCCGACCATGGTCTATTATGGTTTTGGATTGGACATCACCTTTTAAAGCATCTAAAAATGAAAAAACTCACGAACTATACCATCATGATATCGGCGTGCTGCACCTTGCTTTGGACGGGATGCAAAGACTTGGACCTGGCGCCGGAAAATACCTTTACGGACTTGACCTACTGGACATCTGCCGCCAAAGCGGAAAGCATGTTGAATACGGCTTATTCACAGATGTTTAGCAGTAATCGCTTCTTCTATAATGAAGGAGCCTCTGATAATGCCTATAATGGCCGGGGGGACAATGCCGGTGCGGCATCCTTGGCAGCAGGTACCTATGATCCTTCACTGGGACGCCTCCAAAGCCAATGGGACAATAATTACAGCGCTATCAAAACCTGTAACATCCTACTCGAAAACATCGATCGGGTGGAGGATATCGATGAAGGGGAGCGAGAGCGGATGAAAGCGGAGGCCCGTTTTATCCGAGCATATCAACACTTCCAGTTGATGACCTGGTTTGGGGATGTGCCTCTATTGGACCAAGACATATCCATCGAGGATGCCCAGACCATCTCACGAACACCCAAAAGTCAGGTATTGGAGTTTATCCTGAGTGAGTTGGAGGCGGCCAGCGAGGTGTTGCCTACCCAGCAGGAACTGCCGGAAGCAGAACGAGGTCGCATCACCAGTGGAGCGGCCATGGCCCTCAAAGCACGCGTTCACCTCTATGAAGGCCAATGGCAAGAGGTAGTCGCCACTACCGAGCCATTGATCATGGGAAATGAATATGGCAATTATGGTCTTTTCCCTGCGTATGAAGGCTTGTTTATGCCTGAAAACCAGTACAGCCAGGAAGATATCCTCAGCCTGCAGTATGTGCCGCAGTTGCGCACATGGGGCGAGTTTTTTGACATGGCACCTTTGTCGGCAGGAGCACGGCTAAATGCCTTGGCACCGACCCAAGAGCTGGTAGACAGCTATTTGATGGAAAACGGATTGCCGATTACAGATTCCAATGCGGGTTACGATGAAAATGATCCGTATGATCATAGGGATCCGCGGTTGACAGCGACCATCGTTTATCACTTATATGAATGGGAAGACAATGGCGATACCCACACCATCTATATCAAGCCGGGGACAGATCCTGATGAATCAGCAGCGGACGAGTATGTGCCGGGGTCTTCCTCTACGACGACGGGTTATTATACCAGGAAGTACTTTGATCCTTCACGCAATACGGATTTTGCATCAGGGCTAAACTTAATGCTTTTGCGCTATGCCGATGTGTTGCTGATGTATGCCGAGGCCAAAAACGAATTGAACCAAATGGATCAGGCCACATGGGACCAAACCATCAGAGCGCTTCGTGAACGGGCCGGATTTGAAGCGCCAGCGGCATTGGATTTTGATGCTGATTTGGGGCAGGATGGTTTACGGGAAGTAATCCGAAATGAGCGCAGGGTAGAACTGGCCATGGAAGGCTTACGGGTGTTTGATATCCGTAGATGGCGCATCGCCGAAGATGTTCTCAACGGCTGGGCACATGGCGCCCAGTTTGGGCCACCTTCCGAGGACAATGGCTACCTGCGGGTAAACTTGAGGTCCTTTGATCCCGCCAAACATTACCTATGGCCTATCCCTCGAGATGAGCGTAACCTGAATCCTAATTTGACCCAAAACCCTGGATGGGAATAAACCTGAACAATAACCTGAAAACAATACGTACCATGAAAAATACAAGCTATAAATTCCTTTCGCTGGTGATGATGCTGGTGGCCTTTTGGGGCTGTCAGGAAGATGCAGAAATGCATACCGAAGTGACTTCGGTAAAGACCCTTTACTCGCCAGAAAACAATGCATACATGAACCTTGGCGCACAGAGTTCGGCCATTTTTGAATGGGAAGCCGCCAAAGCAGCCGATAACGGTGTGGTGCTCTATGATGTGGTGTTTGATGAAGAAGATGGAGATTTTTCCGATCCACTGTTTGTCCTTCCGTCAGATGGAAGGGGAATGCAGCGGAGGTTGACATTGCCCTTTTCGGAGCTGAACAGAATCGCCGAGATGGCAGGCATCCAGCCGGAAGGAGTGGGGAAACTCCAATGGTCCGTGCAATCTTCCAAAGGCATCAATGTGCAAGAAATTCTGGACATCAGGACCATCGAAGTGGAAAGGCCTGCTGGTTTTCCTGCTCCAGATGAATTGTACCTGACAGGAACCGCTACGGAAGCTGGAGAGGACCTTGGGAATGCTATTTTGATGAAAAAAACCAGTGCCAATACCTTTGAAGCCTACACTTCCTTGAAAGCTGGATCGTACTTCTTTGCAGAAAGAAATGCTGGAGAGCCGGACACCTATTACATCGACGGGGACAAACTCCGGGCAGATGGAGAAACAGCCTATGATGGGGAGGAAAAAGTTTACCGAATCCGAGTGGATTTTTCCAATGGTACTACAGAAATCCACGAAATCGGTGCGGTGGAGCTTTGGTTTGCTCCGAATGGGGAATTCCTTACGGATTTGCCTTATACGTCAAACGGTACTTGGATGGTGGAAGACTATCCGATTGAGTTTAAGCAAGAGAGCTGGGGTAGGGACGAGCGCTATAAGTTCCGCTTTATGGTAATGGATGCAGCAGGCAACTCCACCGAAGAATGGTACGGAAGCACCAATGGAGACAACCAACGACCAAATGAGTCTACAGGTCCTGCTTATTGGTATATGGTGCCCGTCACCAATGACCGCTGGAACAACTGCTTTAAATTTGCCACAGAGGTGGACAATGCTGCTGCTGATATCCAAATAATTTTCAATGCCGACGTTTCCAATTACACTCATTCCGTGAGCGTGGAATAAGGTTGAAAAATCCGTCATTGCGATCGCAGCGATAGCGCAGAGAAGCAATCTTTCCTTTGATTGAGAAGATTTCTTCCTTCCGCCGTAGCTCCTTCGCAATGACGTTGGATTTGAAACCCCTTGACACTCATTTCACGAGAGCAAGGAGAAGCACGAAAGAAATTGACCATTATAGGAAAAATAAACATGATGAAGACATATAAAGTAGTACTGTCACTATTGGCCATAAGCGGCATGTTTACCGCTTGTATAGAAGATGATTTGGGGCCGCTACGGAAGGATTTTGATCAAGTCGAGGAGGTGCAATATGATTATGCGGCAACAGCGGATTCCATGCAAAACAGCCTCTACTCCCTTTACATTGCCCAAGATGGAGTTTTTAACTTTAATCCGGGCGGGAACTATGGAAATTACTGGCCAAATGCCCATGCGCTTCATGTGTATGTGGATGCCTACTCCAGGACGGGAGATGGCTCCTACCTGGACAAAATGAAAAAATTGCTGCACGGGATTAGAGATCGGAATGGGGGAACCTATTCGAATGTTTTCAATGATGACATGCTCTGGCTGGGCAATGCCTGTGTCCGGGCTTATCATGAAACAGACGATGCCGAATACCTGCAAGTGGCGGAGTTTCTTTGGGAGGATATTCTAGAGAGCTATAGCGACGTTTTTGGAGGAGGGATTACTTGGAAGAAAGATACCCCGAACCTTAAAAATGCGGTGTCCAATGGCCCCACCATCGTTTTGGCCACCAGGCTATACCGCGTGACACAAGATGAAAAATATTTGACTTGGGCAAGGGAGCTTTATGATTGGCAAAAAGCTAACTTGGTCGATCCACAAACCGGTTTGGTTTGGGACCATATCGAACTGATCGAAGGGGAGCCAACCGTGAAAAAGGATTGGATATTTACCTATAATGCCGGCACCTGGATCGGGTCAGGGCTGCGGTTGTATCAAATTACGGGTGAAACAGGCTATTTAACGGATGCCCTGCAAACCGCCGAATCGGCCATGACCAGGTCTGAATTGTCCACAGAAGGGATCCTGAAAAATGAAGGCCAAGGTGATGGTGGGCTGTTTAAAGGGATCTTTGTGCGTTATTTTACCGAACTGATCCAAGAACCCGCGGTGTCCGATGGGGACAAAGGAGATTTGGTGGCCTTTCTTAATTTCAATATTGAAACCTTTTACACGAGCGGCCTAAGACGCCCCGATATGCTCTGTGGTCCTAATTGGCGACAATTGCCGGGCGATCAAGTGGACCTCTCCACCCAACTGTCTGGGATCATGCTGATGGAAGCAGCGGCCTTGTTACAAGAAGAAGGAGTCTTGGAATAGGGGGGTATCTCCTTGAGGAAGAATGGCCGTCGGTGTTTTTATCAAAGGACACCACGAGCCTTTCAATAAAAAATAGTCAAATGGATTGGTAAGCTGCACATCCAGGTTTGCAAAATGGATGCCTGCTGGAAAGGATTTATCATCCTCATTTGCCCCAGGTTCCTTTAGTGCCGATCCTTTAGGTAAAATTCTTTGTTTGATAACGCTAAATCGATTAATTTACGCAAAAATTCAATCAATAACCTTAAAATTATGTGCGTCATTTAGTGCTAAGCAGGACGCAAAACAACCCTAAAATAATGATCAGAAGAGATTTTATAAAAACAAGCGCAGCAGCTTCATTTGGATTGGCGATGGGATCAGGCATGTCCTTGGCTGCAGGAATTCCCTTTAAAGAGACCAATCGCCCCCCAAAAGCCCAACGGAATTTCACCAGCAAGGCTGTAGAGAATACCATTGATGAAATTAAAAAAAACATCAAGGACAAGGAACTGGCTTGGTTGTTTGAAAACTGTTTTCCCAATACCCTGGATACTACAGTGGAATACGAGGTAAATAATGGGGAGCCAGATACATTCGTGATCACAGGAGATATCCATGCCATGTGGTTGCGGGATTCTTCAGCGCAGGTTTGGCCTTATGTTACCTTGGTGAACAAGGACAAAAAGCTGAAAAAGCTTATTCAAGGGGTCATCAACCGCCACAACGAGTGCATCATCATCGATCCTTATGCAAATGCCTTTAACAATGGCCCGGCTGGAAGCGAGTGGGAGAGTGACCACACCGATATGAAACCCGAGCTACACGAGCGCAAATGGGAAATTGATTCCTTATGCTATGCTGTCCGCTTGGCCAATGGCTACTGGAAGGAAACGGGTGATACCAGCATCTTCGATGACCGATGGGAGAAGGCCATGAAGCTGGTCGTCAAAACCTTCAAGGAACAGCAGCGAAAAGAGGACAACGGACCATACCATTTCCAAAGGACCACGCCAAGGGCTACGGACACCTTGTCTGGCAAGGGTTACGGGAATCCTGTAAAGCCGGTTGGTTTGATCTGTTCGGCTTTCCGGCCGTCTGATGATGCCACCATTTTTCCATTTCTCGTGCCTTCAAACCTGTTTGCTGTTCAGTCTCTCCGGCAGTTGGCGACCATTTACAGGGACGTGAAGGGGGATGTTGCTTCTGCCAAGGAATGTGAGGAACTTGCAAATGAAGTGGAAGGGGCACTCCACAAATATGCGGTAGCGGAGCATTTGGATCATGGGAAAATCTATGCTTTTGAAGTGGACGGATTTGGAAACCAGCTCTTCATGGACGATTCCAATGTACCTTCTTTGCTGAGCATGGGGTATTTGGGATGTTTGGAAATAGATGATCCCATCTATCAAAACACCAGAAATTTCGTTTTGAGCGAGGATAATCCCTACTTCTTTTCAGGAAAAGCGGCCAAAGGCATCGGAGGCCCACATGTGGGCATGGACTATATTTGGCACATGAGCATCACCCTACAGGCCATGACTGCGACGGATGATGAAGAGATCAAGCAGTGCCTGGAGTGGCTGAAAACCACCCATGCCGGGACAGGATTTATGCATGAAGGATTCCACAAGGATGATCCGGATAATTTCACCAGAAGTTGGTTTGCATGGGCCAATACCTTGTTTGGTGAGCTGATTTATACCTTGTACAAAGAAAAGCCGCATTTGCTGGCCTAATGAACTATTACAATTCTTGCAGGGACGCCAATCAGCCAAGATTTGCATGTCTCTGCGAGAATTTTATTTGATCAAGCCCCGTGGTAGTGTACCGTACATCTTATGACTAAATACTCAACACTCAATACTCAATACTCAATACTGATTACTCAATACTAAATACTTGATACTTTTTAACCTACTCATTACTATCAACCTATTAAATAACCTATACTTATGAAGCGTTCTTTGTCCTTTAGCTTACTGATCATCTTAGCCTTGCATTTGGTGGGCTGTGGTGCTGTTTCGAAAGAGGAAGCAGGCTTATCCCGCTACGTCAATCCTTTTATTGGTACGGCACCTTTGACAGATCCAGCGCAGATTGGCTATACACCGCCAGAAGGATGGCGGGTCTGGGCTGGTTTGACCTATCCGGGGTCCTCTCTTCCCAATGCCATGGTGCAGCTGAGCCCCATCACCCAGTTTGGGTCTGGCGCAGGATATGAGTATGAGGATACCGAGATCATTGGATTTACCCATACCAACAAAGGACATTGGAATCTCTGTAATATTCCCATTTTACCGATCAGTGCCGATGCGAAGGCACCTTTCAAATCCACGTTTAGCCATGACCGGGAAAAGGCCTCTCCGGGGTATTATGAAGTTTACCTGGAGGATTATCAGGTAAAGGCAAGGCTGACCAGCACCTTACGTGCCGGCGTTCACGAGTACACTTTTGAAAACAATGAAGGCAGAACAATTCTCTTTGATTTGGCGAAGGCCAATAACGGAGTGTCCGACTGGGAAATTTCCAATCCTTCGGTCAGGACCCTGCAAGGTTTTCAGCGGGTGGGACGGGACAAGGTCCACTTTTATGTAACCCTCAGCCAAGATATAGCAGCGATGGACGTCATCCAGGAAGGCAGCAAAGAAGGCTATGCCAAAATCCAATTGGCCGATGGAAGTTCAGCTCCTGTCGTGCTTAAGATCGGTCTTTCATATGTCAGTGAAGCGAATGCAGCGGAAAACCTGCAGCAAGAAGTGGGAGACAAGTCCTTTGAAGACATCCATCAGTTGGCAGTAAAGACGTGGGACAAGCTCCTGGGGCATATCAAGGTGAAAGGGGGAAGCGACAAGGAAAAGACCCTGTTTTATACCTCACTTTACCGGTCCTTTCAGTGGCCTGCACTGCGCAGTGACGTGAATGGGCAATTCGCGGATGAACGTGGAAAAACCAAAAAAGCGGATTTTCGCTATTATACCTTGCCATCGCTTTGGGATACTTATCGTAACAAGGTGGTGCTGCTGAGCATCATGCAGCCAGCGGTGACGGCCGATGTGATCCAGTCCCTTGTCGAAAGGGGCACTCATTCAGGGTTTATCCCCACATTTTTTCATGGTGATCATGCGGCCCCTTTCATCACCGGGGCATACCGTAGGGGCATTACGGATTTTGAGGTAGAAAAGGCCTATGAATACCTGCTGAACAATGCCTACAAAGAAGGCGGCACCCGTCCGTATATCAAGGAGTACATCGAAAAAGGGTATATTTCCGATCCGGCAGTAGAAAATCCCCACGTAGAAACCAAGGCCAAAGCCGGGGTTTCCAAGACCTTGGAATTTGCTTATGACGATTATTCGCTGGCGCAGTTTGCCAAAGTCATGGGGGATAAAGAGCATTATGAAGACTTGATCAAGAGAGGGCAAAATTACAGGAATGTGTTTGACCCGTCGGTAAATTTTATGCGGGGAAGGTTGGAAAATGGGGATTGGATCAGCCCGTTCAACCCAACATATCCCTACTACGAATACATGTATCGTGAAGCCAATGCGTGGCAATTGTCCTTTTATGTGCCCCATGACATGACAGGCTTGGTGGAGCTTTACGGAGGAGCTGATCCGTTCGAAAAGAAATTGGATACCTTGTTTTCCAAACCATGGAACCCGGAGTACATTGCGCGGAATGTCAGTGGGTTTATGGGACAGTATTGCCATGGGAACCAGCCTGATCATGAAGCACCCTTTTCGTACTATTTTGTCGATAAACCTGAAAAATCCCAAGCGATAATCGACAAGTTATTGGCGGATTATTATGGTATTGGCGAGCATGGACTGGCACTATCAGGAATGGACGATGCCGGAGAAATGTCCTCCTGGTACACTTGGAATGCCATGGGGCTTTATCCGCTCAGTCCAGCAGATCCGGAGTATTTGGTGACCATACCAGTATTCGAGGAAGTGGAGTGGACCATGCCATCAGGGGAGAAATTGGTGATAACCAATCCCTCAGGAGGAAGAAGTTTGAAGGGGATTGAAGTTGATGGAAAGCAAATAGATGGTTATTTTGTGCCGCATGAGGTATTGGAGCGGGGAGGACAAGTGACTTTAATTACTGAATAAAACAACATGAGAGAGCATAAATCAATTGTATTAGGCGTAGACGTAGGAGGGTCCCACATTACGGTGGGGGTAGTGGATTTGACGACCCGCGCCATTGATAGGGAACGGCTGGTGCGTCACCCGGTAGATTCCAAGGGCAGCATGGAAGAAATTTTGGAAGCCTGGGCGGGAGCCATCGCCCCTTTTTGTGGCGAAGGAGTACGGTCTACTGTCCAAGTGGGCATTGCGATGCCCGGGCCATTTGATTACGATGCCGGTATTAGTTTTATTGACAGCACCCAAGACAAATATGAGGCGCTCTATGGAAAAAATGTAAAGGAGCTGCTGGCCAAGAAGCTGGGGATTTCCAATGCCCAAGTGCGGTTTAAGAATGATGCGGCCTGCTTATTACAAGGGGAACTCTTTGCTGGAATTGCGAAAGGGTATAAAAGGGCCATTGGCATGACCTTGGGAACAGGAGCGGGAACGGCCTATTATCACGGTACTGAAGCCCATGATGCAGCCCGTTGGGGAGAGGAGTTTGGAGACAGCATCGCAGAGGAATATTTTTCCTCCAGATGGTTTGCCAAGAAATACCTGGAAATAACGGGGAAAGACCTCAGCGGTGTAAAGGAGTTAGTGGACATGAAAGAGGAAAGCTGGGTGAAGGATATATTTGAAACGTTTGGCTGCAATTTGGGAAGGTTTTTAAGCAAATTTGCCTTTGAAGAACATGCTGAGATCATCGTGCTGGGAGGAAGTATTTCCCATGCATCGGATTTATTTCTTCCCGAGGCAAAAAAAGTCCTGGCGCAATCCCTCCCAAACGTTTCCATAAAAAAGAGTATATTGGGCGAAGAGTCAGCCCTTATCGGTGCGGCAAGCAGCTGGTATGAAGGATGAGGTTTAGTATCATGCAGCCAGACGAAAGCATCAAGATTGATGAGAGAAAATAGAACCAATAAGGAAGAGAAATTTTGTAACCTTCCAATTTCCCAACCTTTCAATAAAAACCCATGATGATCGTGCCTAAAATTAGCCTTGCCACCTTTTTAATGCTGATGACCTTTACTGCCGCTTTGGCCCAAAAGGCACTTAAAACGGAATACCTGATAGATCCGCTGGGCTTGGACACTTCGCGGCCAAGGTTGACCTGGCAGATGGATGATGACCGGCAGGGGGCAAAGCAAAGTGCATACCGTATACTGGTCACAAAAGACGGAGCAGGATCCGTGTGGAATAGCGGAAAAGTATCAAGTGACCGCCAGTTGGTAGCATATGACGGGAAAGCCTTAGAGCCTTTTGCTGCCTATTTTTGGACTGTGGAGGTGTGGGATCACGAGGGGAATTCCCTGGGAATCTCCAAAAAGGCACACTTTGAAATGGGCATGATGGATGAGGCCAATTGGCAAGGCGTATGGATTGGGGACGGCCAGGGAACTTCGGTAAAGCCAGCCCCTTATTTCCGGAAGGAATTCGCCATATCCAATCCCATTAAGAAAGCCACGGCCTATATCGCGGTAGGCGGGCTCTATGAGCTACGCATTAATGGTAAACGCATTGGGAATCATCGGCTGGATCCTGCTTACACCCGTTTTGACCGAAGGGTACTGTATGTGACGCACGATGTAACTGAGGCCCTCCAAAATGGCCAAAATGCCTTGGGGGTCTTATTGGGAAATGGCTGGTACAATCACCAGTCTACGGCCGTTTGGAATTTTCACCATGCACCATGGCGAAATCGCCCCACTTTTTGTCTGGACCTGCGGATTACCTATGAGGATGGTTCAGTGGAGACCATTCGCACGGAAAAGGGATGGAAGACTGCTTTAGGTCCAGTGATTTTTAATAGCATTTATACCGCAGAACATTATGATGCCCGAAAGGAGCAGCCTGGATGGGATAAGCCGGGTTTTGAGGCCGGTGATTGGAAAGAAGTGATTTATCGATCCGCACCAGCCAAGGAAATTACAGCGCAGGCCATGCCTCCCATTCGGTATAACGAAACGATTCCCGCAGCGACAATGGATAAGATCAATGATTCGACCTTTGTTTTCGACGTGGGCAGAAATATAGCAGGAATCAGTGAAATCAAGATCAAAGGTGAAGCGGGCACAGTTTTGCGTTTGAAGCATGGAGAGCGGCTTCACGAGGATGGACGAGTGGACATGTCCAATATCGATGTGCATTATCGTCCCACAGATGACGGCGACCCTTTCCAGACCGATATTTACATCTTGAGCGGGAGGGGTGAAGAGACTTTTAGCCCAAAGTTTAATTACAAGGGCTTTCAATATGTGGAAGTTACGGCAGATCGGCCTATTTCCCTTACCAAAGAAAATCTGACAGCCTATTTCATGCACAGTGATGTCGAACCGGTCGGTACCGTCAGTTCTGCGAACGCTACCTTAGATGGCATTTGGTGGGCCACAAACAATGCCTATTTGTCCAACCTTTTTGGCTATCCTACGGACTGCCCACAGCGGGAGAAAAATGGCTGGACAGGAGATGCGCATATCGCCATCGAAACGGGGTTATATTCATTTGACGCGATCAAGGTTTATGAAAAATGGTTGGATGACCATCGGGACGAGCAGCAGCCCAATGGAGTTTTGCCTTCCATTATCCCCACTTCCGGCTGGGGCTATGAATGGGGAAATGGACCGGATTGGACAAGTACCATTTGCTTGATACCATGGAATGTGTACTTGTTTTATGGCGATAAGCGTATCCTTGAAGAGAATTACAAGTCGATGAAGCGATATGTGGACCACCTTACGGCCATCAGTCCTGACGGGTTGACCGCTTGGGGTTTGGGAGATTGGGTTCCGGTAAAATCCAAATCTCCAGTGGAATACACTTCTTCTGCCTATTACCTTACTGATGCCAGGATTTTAGCCCAAACAGCTAAATTACTTGGTCATGAAGCCGAGGCAGAAAAGTACACTGAGTTGGCCAATAAGATCCGGACTGCCATTAATGAGAAGTACCTGAATCGGGAAAAAGCCGTTTATGGAAGTGGTTACCAGACAGAAATGAGTGTGGCATTACAGTGGGACATTGTTCCCGAAGAGCTAAGGGGCAAAGTGGCGGCAAACTTAGCCAAAAGGGTAGAAGCAGACGGATTCCACTTGGACGTGGGCTTACTCGGAACCAAGGCAATCCTCAATGCACTGAGTGATAATGGTTATCCTGATATCGCATATAAGGTAGCGGCTCAGGAAACCTATCCTTCATGGGGCTGGTGGATAGTTAATGGAGCTACCACCCTTTATGAAAACTGGAAGATCGATTCAGAGCATGACATTTCCATGAACCACATCATGTTTGGTGAAGTAGGGGCCTGGATATATAAGGCACTTGGAGGGATGAAGCCTGATCCGGAACATCCAGGCTTTAAGAATATCCTATTGGAACCACACTTTGTGGAGGGATTGGAGCATTTTGAGGCCAGTCATGATGGGCCTTACGGTAAAATCATTTCTTCTTGGAAACGAGATGAAACCGGTGCGGTACAATATACCGTTAGAATCCCAGCTAACACCACAGCTACGTTAATTTTACCAAAAGGCACGCGGTTTCTTAAGGGAGAATCACCTGCAAACGTTGAGGTATCGTTGCAAAAGACCGCTTATTCCATAAGCTCAGGAAGCTATCAATGGATCATCAAGTGAGTGACGACAAAGGGGAGGTGTTGATGATGAGTAGCCGGATTTTAAAACAGGTTTTGAGGTAAATGGCTGAAATATAATTTTGAGTTTTTGATAACCTGTGTAATTATTAGGGGTATTCCTTGTTTTTTATAAATCATTTATGTTCTTTTAAGAAAAGAAGGCTCTGCAGCCTTTTTTATTGAGTAAATAGCTAAACCGATTTAGTTTATTTATTAGTTTTTGTGATGACCATGAATAACCCAATAACCCTCGAACATACCGATTCCGATCTTGTAAAAAAGGTCAAAGAAAGCGACGAAGTAGCATATTATCATCTCTATGAACGATATGCTTCCAAGATCTATCATGTAAGCAGAAAGATGGAATTGTCACATCACGATGCGGAAGAGGTCGTTCAAGAGGTGTTTTTGTACCTATGGAAGAAGCGGAATGAACTAAGATCAGACCTGTCCATCAATGCTTATATTTTTTCTATTGTTCGGAGTTTGGTGATCAATCGATGTCAGAAAAAGGCACGTTTTACGGCCTTTCAGCAATATTCGGTTCCGATGAACAAGGATTTTTCCAACGTGACCGAGGATACGGTCATCTATCGGGACCTCCATGCCTATGCCTCGAAAGCCATTGATACCTTGCCCGTAAAACAACGTGAGGTGTTTATCATGAAAACGGTTAACCACATGACCGCAGAAGAAATCGCCGCCCAGCTCAACCTTTCTGTTCGAACCGTCGAAAATCAGCTTTATAGGGCCACCAAGTCCCTTCGCCATCGATTTAATGCTGCTGAAGAAGTTCCTTTTGGTCTTATTTTAATGCTGTTGGGTTTGATAAGTTAGGAGGAATGTGGAAATTACGGCATTGTGTTGACCAGTATTTCTTAACCCTTGCCCCGACCCATGCAGATAAAATACCTTTTAATCAGTTTGATAGGTTTGATGATGGCATCTTGCCAATCCGGCCCATCCACCGAGGACCAACTCGAAACACTTAGGAATCAGATCACCGCTCACCTTTCCGAGGTACAAGGTGATTTTGCTGTAGCCTTTAGATCCTTGGGATCAGACACCCTTTCGTTAATGATCAATGAGAAGGAGTCGTTTCATGCGGCCAGCACGATGAAGACCCCGGTAATGATTGAACTTTATAAGCAGGTGGCCTTGGGAAATATCTCTTTGGATGACTCGATTACGGTGGTGAATGAATTTAAGAGTATCGTAGATGGCAGTCCTTTCAGTATGGATTTATCTGTAGATAGTCAAGAGGGCCTGTACGGGAAAATAGGCCAGAAAAGCACCTACAAAGCGCTCAATTTTCAGATGATCACCATGAGCAGCAATTTAGCGACCAATATCCTCATCGATAAATTGGATGCGAAGAAGGTTACCCAGACCATGCGGGACTTAGGGGCGAAGGATATTGAAGTGCTCAGGGGGGTAGAGGACCTGAAAGCGTATGAACAAGGACTGAGCAATACCACCACGGCCTATGACCTGATGGTGATCATGGAAGCCATAGCAGCGGGAAAAGCAGTCAGTAAAGAAGCTTCAGCAGCAATGTTTGAGGTACTGAAAGCCCAGCATTTCAATGAGATAATTCCGGGCTTGCTTCCTGAAAATGTGACGGTGGCGCATAAAACGGGTTCCATTACGGGAGTTCGGCACGATTCTGGAATAGTAGAATTGCCATCTGGGGAACGATATGTGCTTGTATTGCTGTCCAAGAACCTCAAGGCACCTGAAAAGGGCATTCAAGTAATGGCCCAGATCAGTAAACTTATATATAAATTTGTGGAAAATAAGGAGGGGTGACTACGCTTAAACCTCCTTCAGAAAGCCTATTTAGACCTTATGTCCAGATAGGTTTTAATAAAACTAAGAGCAGATAAGTTAATTATTGTGTGGATGATTAAGCCTTTAGTCCCCCCTTATTTTCTGTATTTTGTTTTCTGATAAATGGTAGGATTTTTCATTTTGAATTATATAAAATGATTTTTGTACTTTTTAAAATGTTGTTAACAAAGATATTTTAAATTACTTGAAATCAAAATTATCCGTAATTGATTGTCGAATTAGAAGCTGAAAATATTTTTTGTTAGGGAATTTGTAAATTATATAGGCTTATTGTGCGGTAATCTGGTGATTATTAATGCTGGGTTTGAAGAAAATCCCTGAATGCTTCCGTATCAAAATTACTCATGCCTTCCTGTCTGAAAAGAATTTTTCCTTTAGGGCTGATCACCAAAGTGGTGGGAATAGAGGAATGTTTCAGGGAGGCATTGAGCCCGTAAGTGGCATGGACCACAGGAAAAGTAAAGCCTTGGGCTTTAATGTATTTTTCAGGTTTTTCAACTTCTTTGTCCAAGCTGACCATGAGAAAAGCGATGTCCTTTTGGTCTTTTAATTTTTCATATAAAGAAGCAATATGAGGCATTTCAGCCCGGCAAGGAGGACACCATGTGGCCCACAGGTTAATAAAAACCGTTTTGTCCCGGAAGTTTTGCATGTCCACGAGATTTCCCTCAAGGTCCGTAAATTTTACACTATAGTCGAAATCATTGCCCACTTCATAGCGCTTTTCCACATTCGGTTTGATGAGCCCAGTGGAGAGGATGATGGATTGGATTTTACCTACAATCGGCGCATACCATCCCATTACATAAAGTAAGGCGAATACCCCGAGTATCACGCTCCAGCTTTTTATTTCTTTCTTCCAATTCATTTTTCGGTATATTAGAAAGTGCTGTTGATTTGAAAATTAAGGTTTGTAACTTTTTTAGCGTACGGGAAGTGAAGTGCAAAGTTATGTTTTGATTTACAATCCTTTATTGTCCGTGGCCTTAATAAAACAGGATTCCCCTCAGAAAACTCTTCCAGAAGCTTTAAATTGCAGCTTATAACGCATGGCAATAGTAACCTAATTTTATGAATATCAACCATTATCTAAAAATAGCCGAGGAGCTAAATATCAGGCAGAAGCAAGTGTCTGATACAATTGAATTATTGGATGAAGGAGCTACTGTTCCCTTTATATCCAGGTATCGGAAGGAAGTGACCGGTTCACTCGACGAAGTACAGGTAGCTGCTATCCGTGATCGTGTACAGCAACTTCGCGATTTGGATAAAAGGAGAGAGGCGATATTAAAGTCCATTAAGGAACAGGAGAAGCTTACTCCAGAGCTGGAAGGTAAAATCAACGACGCCGAGACCATGGCAGCCTTGGAGGATTTATACCTTCCCTACAAGCCCAAAAGGCGGACCAAGGCGACCATCGCCCGTGAAAAGGGGCTGGAGCCGCTGGCGGAGAAAATTTTCGGACAGGAATCTTGTGACCTGGAAGAAGAAGCCAAAGCGTATATTGATGAGGAAAAGGAAGTGGGGAGTACAGAGGAAGCCTTGCAAGGAGCTAGGGACATCATTGCTGAATGGGTCAATGAAAATGCGGAGCTACGTAAAAAAATGCGGGACCTTTTCATCGAAGAAGGGAAGTTTGTGTCCAAGGTGATTCCAGGCAAGGAGGAAGAAGCGATCAAATATAAGGATTACTTCGAATGGTCGGAGCCCATCAAAACGGCACCATCCCACCGGGTATTGGCCATGCGAAGAGGGGAGAAAGAATTGTTTTTGATGCTGGATTCTTGCCCGGAAGAACTGGATGCTTTGGCGTTGATGGAGAAAATGACCGTCACGGCTCAAAACACCAGTTCCGAGCAAGTAAAGCTGGCCATAAAAGACTGCTATAAACGTTTGATGAAGCCTTCCATGGAAACAGAAGTAAGGCTGTACACCAAGAAAAAGGCAGACGAAGATGCCATTAAGGTCTTTGCGGAAAACTTGAGGCAATTACTCCTAGGGGCTCCTTTAGGCGAAAAATCAGTGATGGCCATCGATCCTGGCTTTAGGACAGGTTGTAAACTGGCTTGTCTTGGCCCACAGGGGCAGGTGTTGCACTATGATGCCATTTATCCCAATGAGCCTCAGCGCAAAAAGGCGGAGTCCGCAGCCTTGGTGAAGCACTTGGTGGAAAAGCATCAGGTGGAAGCCATTGCGATTGGAAATGGGACGGCCAGTAGGGAGACAGAGCAGTTTTTCAAATCCATTGGCTTGCCCCAGAATGTCTTGATCGTAATGGTAAATGAAAGTGGAGCCTCCATTTATTCGGCTTCTGAAGTGGCCCGGGAGGAATTTCCGGATCTAGACCTTACGATCAGGGGAGCGGTCTCCATTGGCCGCAGGCTGATGGATCCGTTGGCGGAATTGGTGAAGATTGACCCTAAATCCATCGGGGTAGGCCAATACCAGCACGATGTGGACCAATCTGCCCTTAAAAACTCCCTTGATGATACGGTCATGAGCTGTGTTAACGGGGTAGGGGTAGAAGTCAATACGGCTTCCAAGCAGCTGCTTACCTATGTCTCAGGATTGGGCCCGGCACTGGCACAAAACATCGTCAACTTCAGAAATGAAAACGGCCCTTTCAAAAGCCGTGAAGATATCCGTAAGGTGCCAAGATTGGGCGACAAGGCCTATGAGCAGGCGGCAGGTTTCCTCCGCATCCAAAATGCCCCCAATCCCCTGGACAGAAGTGCCGTGCACCCGGAGCGCTATGACCTTGTACAGCAAATGGCCACTGATTTGGGTTCCAATGTGTCAGACCTGATCAAAGACGAAGAGCTACGGTCTAAGGTGGTGTTGAAGAATTATGTCACGGAAACGGTAGGTTTGCCGACCTTGCAGGACATTATGGAGGAACTGGCCAAACCGGGAAGAGATCCCAGGGAGACCTTTGAAGTGTTCAGCTTCCAGGAAGGCGTAAATGAGATGAAAGACCTCAAGGTGGGCATGAAGCTGCCGGGCATCATTACCAATATCACAAACTTTGGAGCATTTGTGGATGTGGGCGTTCACCAAGATGGATTGGTGCACCTGAGCCACTTGGCGGACCGCTATATCTCCGATCCCAACGAGGTGGTCACCGTCAACCAAAAAGTAGAAGTTACCGTGATGGAGGTAGACCTGAACCGCAAGCGTATCGGACTGAGCATGAAATCCGCCCCATTTGCGGAGCGGAGCAAAGGAAAATCCGGTGGTGCCAAGCGTGAAAGAAGAAAAGAAAAGGAACCCGAAGGTGACCTGGCCGCCAAGCTGGCCATGCTGAAAGGGAAGTTTGGGAAGTGATAAAGCATAAGAGCAAGTAGTTTGTTCTTGACTTGTTACAGACTGAAAAGAGATTTCGATTTCTGACGATCTTAACTTAATAAGTTCTTACAATCAAACTATAGTCAAAATTTGAATATAAATTTTGACTATAGTTTTCAAAGTTCTCTTCTTTCAAAAAAATATCGAATAGCAATCATCTTGATGAGACAATGAAGTCATGAATAAGTCTATGATGGAGGTTAGAGATTCTACAGAATTATATTATGTAATTAGGCAATTTAGAACAAGAGTGTTCAATGAAGAAGAACTTAGTAAAGAACAAAGGTTACAGTTGCTGTCCATAGTTGAATATTCTTATGCATTGCATGAATATTTAGTAGAGGACGGTATTTCGGCTATTTCTACATTGGTGCCTACTTTGAAAGAAGCGGAATGAGATTATGCGAAAGTGATGACTGTGATAAAGAAAAAGGAGGTAGTTATAAGTTATCAAAAAAGGATGATTTGGAAGGGGGAGGAGGATGTTCTGTTAATTGGAGGAACGTTTGGGCGGGTGCAGTCGTTGGATTAGTAACGGGAGCGACGACAGGAGCCTATACTGAACCAACAGCAGGTACAGTGACTTTTCCAGTAGTAGGGGCTGTAACAGGAGGTGTTAGTGGGGGAGTTGTTGGAGGAGCAATAGGCTTTGTCACTGGGGGAGTTAGTGCCACAGCGGCTGAATTACTCACAACCTGAGTTCGATTAATAATTCCCCATAAATTGTCCGCCAAGAAACGTTCAAGCAAGAATAACACAAAAATTAATGTTA
>JGI2924J29684_1078386_pt1 | contig 45267 bp, 45 predicted proteins | sample BenlonsequencITS_FD_29684 | JGI IMG/M metagenome (IMG submission 29684) | reverse complement strand
CGCCTTGTACGGTTTGGCGAACAACGGGCAGGCCCCGGACGCGGAGCTGGTGCGCGCGGCGTGGGAGGCGGTCGAGGCCGCAGAGCGCGACGCGGCGGCTGTGCGGGCGGCGGTCGCGGGGTGGGCGAAGGTGGATGGCTTCGAGCCGTCCGCGGGCGAGGTCCTCTCCACCGCGCAACGCGCCGCCCTGTTGCGGGCGTTCGCCAGCCTGTACACCGCCGAGCACGAGGACCGGTTGTTGGACGTCGTGTTGCTGCTGCGCAACGCGGGCGTCGACGCGGCAGCGCTCTCCGAGGCCCTCGGCGGCGCGGGAGCGTGACACAGGCGGCGGGCGGCAGCGCCCTTGTGGCGCGCTCGGAGCACCGAGCGCTCGTCGAGGCGCACCTGGAGGACTTCCTCGGCGCGACAGCGATGGTCGAGGAGGAGGTCCGGGCGAGGGCCTGCGCGCACGAGATGCTCGGATTCCCGTACGGGCTGACCAACTGCGGATGCGTGTATTGCCCGGTGAACCACCGCGCATGCCGCGAGCAACGCGCGGGCCGGGTCCCGCCGCACCACGACCTGATCCACTACTGGCGCGACGAGCGGGGCTTCGGGGCGCACCCGATGATCCGCACCGTGCGCCGCACCCTGGAGGCCTGCTGGGACCGCCTCGCCCTCGCCACATGGGCCCACGCCGAAGAAGCCCGCACAGAGGCCGACCGCTACATGACAGCGGTCCGAACATGGGCTGCGGGCGAGGACGAGTGGACCGCGTTCGGGGAAGCCGCGTGGTTCCAACGAGAAGAGACCCCGGAGGACATCGGCCTGCCCGAATGGGGAAGACCGGGGCCGTGGCCCGAATCATCCGGGGCATGGTCCGAACCCGGGCCCGAGGAAGACCCCGAGGGCAAACGCTACTTCTTCGAGGACCACCACGCCCGCATCGCCCTCATAGACTCGGGCGCACCGGGCGCGACCAGGAACCTGCGCGAGCGAGTCCACAAAGCCCTCGAAATCACCAGAAAACAGCAGTCGGAGCACTCCGGGCTGCCGCTGGGATGCCACGCTGAGCTGGTCGAGTCCTGGTACCAATACCTGAACTGGATGCTCCTCTCCTTCGAACACACCATGGACAAACTCACCACGATGCTCCTCGAACACATCGAAGAACACCGCCACACCCAAACTTGGCTCCTCGAGCCCAAGGAGCTTTAAACAGTGTCAACGCTTGAACCTCAAGACAATAACGGTCCACAGATGTACACGATCCAGCCTTTGACAGGTATGCAGCTCACCGGAGTGGCTGTGGCTCTTGGCGCGCTCGGAGCTGGAATTCTGCTCTCAGGATTTATTAATCTCAGCGCGTTCGGGTGGCGAATTATTTTCGTCATCTTAGCAGCGTGCTTGTGTTTCGGCTTGGCTGCCTTGAACCTTCGTGCGACTTTTAGACTCGCTCAGCTTCGTGTGGAGAATTCGGATAAACTGCCGACGCAAGTGCCGATGAAAGCATGCTGGAACTGGTTGTTGGCGAATGTTTCTTTATTCACGGTTGCGATGCTTTTGTGCTGGCTTTCCCTACGTGCGAAATGAGTAGATTCACCCTCTCCTGCGAAGAGGGTCTGAAGGGTCGAACTCGTATTCGTCTTCTTCCTCGGAAAAAGTGATTGCCGGTGATTGGACCGCTGGGGCATTGCGGCGCAATGGGTCGTCCGGGTCGAACTCATACTCGTCTTCTGGCGGCACTTCGCCTGAAATAGCCTCTAAGGCGCTGAGCCCGCCAGAGCGTATGCGCTCAAGCTGGACTTCGCCTTTCGCCGCGAGCGCTTGCCGCTCTTCCTCGGACAGGTTGTTGTAGGCGGCGAGCCCTTTGGCCGCGTCCTTCGCGATGCTGTCGTTAAACACTGCATTGCGCGACACATCCCGGAGGCCTCTGCGGCCTGCGAGGACATCGTCGACGAGGGACTTGAACTCGGGGTTGCTGCTCTTGTCCCGCAAGATTTTCAAAGAGGCACGCAGCACCTCTGACTGCGCCTGATCGCCCCGCGCCACATCGAGCTGCGGCTTGGTCTCGTCGCCGTTCATCAGTGATGCTCCGGAGCGCTAGGGTGCTGGTACGCCCCTGCGGGCAGGGGGCTATTCTGCAAATCACGGAGAGCGCCCATAGTGCCCGCTGTGAAACCAGCGACCACTTGGGCAGCGCTCCACGCCTTATCGAGCATTTCGGCTATTCTCTTCCAAGTTTGCTCCGCTTTGTAGATCGTCACTGCGGCGAATGCTCCTGCGGCGAGAGGCCCGAACCCCGTTTCCCAGCTGGCAGCTGCCGCAGCCGCTTCAATACCGAGGGTTATGGCTTTATCCATGAGGTCTTCTAATCCGCCCTTTGCCGCATCAGTGAACGAAGCCACACCTTCAGCGGTGATGTCCATCTGTTGCGCCAGCGCGACAAGCGGCCCCTTCTGGCCCTGCACGCTCGCTGCGAGCGAGGTGAAATACGCGCCAGCCTCTGTCGAGGCGTGCCCCTGCCACGATTGGAGCATTGTCTCCAGATCGGCCCCGATGTTGTCCCCGAACGCGGCGTAGAAATCGCCGACGTGCCGGAGCGCGTCCGCCGCTTTCGAGAACTCCTCCCAGTCACCGGTGAGGCGTTGCGCCACCCATTCCCCAGGGTTCACCCCGCAGATCGCCTTGATGGCCTCGTCCGCCAGCTTGCCCAGGCTCAGCCAACTGCCGAGGGAGAACGTCTCGCCAATGACTTCGGGGATCTTGTGCTCTGCTTTCGGATCCGTCAGCTTCGCGGCAGGGTCTTCCGCCGCTCCGGGTTTGCCCGCTGGTTTGTAGTGCTCGTAGGGTTGTTCGGCGAAGCTGTCGTCGATCTGTTGGGCGTGGTGCAGGTCGAGCTTCTTGTACTCGTCCCCGGACTCCCCGACAGTTTTCGCAGATCCGGTCACGAGCTCGTGGAGCCGGTCGAGGTTGGCGAGAACCGCTTCACGGGCTTCGGGGATCTTACTGATCGCGGTCTGCCACGTCACAGCACCAGCCACCCCTGTGTTGAACATGCCGAGGTCTTCGAGATGTTTCTCAACGTATTTCTTCGCGTCCTCGGTCTTGCCCGCCAAGGCCGTCTCAACATCCCTGAAATGCGATAACGCGGCAGGATTCACGGTTAACGTCATTCTGGTTCCTCTCCTCTCGATCCTGCGGAGATTCTATCAAGATCGAGAAACGCTCCGCTGCCCCTTCACCGGGCGCTCGGGTGCCTTCCAATTCAGCCAGGCGGCAATTTCCACACGAGCCGGTGCGCGCACGCGACGTTCGTGGAAGAAAAACCACCGCTTCCCGTGCCCTCTTGGGCGCTGTCGGCCTCGGTGACAGTTTTGCCGCCCACTTTGATCGAGCAGTGCAGTTTCGGCCGCTCGCCGCTGGCCGAGCCCCAGGTGGCGGTGATAGACGCGAGCTGGCTGCTCTTTTTCGCCGTGCAAGACGCGCGGAACGGCAGTGGCCTGTCCATCGCGCCACCGGTGTCGCCGCACGCCTCGATGACCTTCTGCGCAGGAGCCTCCGAATCGTTGTAGACACCCCAAGAGACGACCGCGTGCACCTCAGGCTCGGCGGTGACGGAGAACTCCACAACCTGACCAGCAATCCCTCCCGCAGAACTGATCGGCGCTCCATTCGGGGCCGCCGAGTCGGTTCCGCACCCCATGAGGCAGGAAACGGCGAGAGAAGACGCGAGCAAACCCGCCGTATGCGCCAAAGTGATACGCTCCACCAGATCACGCAGGCCAAACCCTCGCACAAGGCTCCGTCGTCGCACAGAGGTGAGGCTACACCAGACCATGGATACGGACAGCGGTTGAGCATGCTTGCATAACTGGCCTGTCCCTGCGCTCACGGACACCGAACTTGGGAGGAAAATGACGTCTTGGCAGAGAGGGGAATCCCCCGTGCCTTTCGCGTATCCAGAGGAGTTCCGCCGCAGGGTTATCGAATTGGCTAGGGCGAGCGGCCAGTCGACGGTGAAGATCTCGAAACATGTCGGGAGCAACGAGCAGATGCTCAGGAACGAATCGGAGCCGAGGTCGCGCCTGCGCTGAGTGCGGTCTCGCCCGGCCGTCACCAAGGTGCTCGGGCAGCCCTGCTGTCACCTCGTCAGGGCGATCAGAAGAGACTCTTGCAGCACCGTCAGCCAGTGATACACGCCGAGCTGGGCGGCATGCGGGTGGCCAGGCGGGAGCCGCTCCGGGGTGTCGGGGGCCACGCCCAGGATGGAGCCGAGCGTCAAACGGAGGTCGTTCAAAGCGGCGACCCAGGATTTCGCCTCGTCCAAGGTGAGCACCACTTCCCCGGCGTGCTCGGGCAGGCTGTCGAGGAAGACCCGGCCCGCGCCCTCCTTCGCCTCGAGCACTTCCGGCTCGTGCAAACCGCGCATCGCCGCGTTGAGCTCGCGAACCTCGGCGCTGTCCGTGCCCTCGTCGTCCGGGTGGCACATGTCGGGCAGGAGCCGCCGCAGAGCCGCGCTGGAGGGCGGTTCGGTGTGGCCGGTGCGGATGCCGGTGAGCTCGGCCAGCTCGTCGGACGGCTCGCTGTTGCGGCGCTCGGCGAACCAGTCGAGGACCGAGCGCGACAATGTTCGCAGCACTTGCAGCTCGTGCTCCGCGAAGCGGACTCGGATGCTTTGCTCGGCCCCGGAGCCGCCGCGGCGCCACGGCCCGACTCGGATCTCACCTTTCGGCATGGGTCGCTTTCTCGGATCACTTGGCTTGTTGCATCGTCGCCCACAAACCGGCCTGATGCAGTTTCACGACGTCGGTCTCGACCTTCTCCCGTGAGCCGGAGGAGACCACCGCCTTGCCGTCATTGTGGACTTGGAGCATGAGTTCGGTCGCTTTCGCCTCGCTGTAGCCGAACACGGTTTGGAACACATACGTCACGTACCGCATGAGGTTCACCGGATCGTCCCAGACAATAGTCACCCATGGCAGGTCCGGCTCCTGGGAGCTGCCGGTGGTGTGCTCTTCGCCGGGGAGCCGAAGCGGCGCCTCCCGCACGGGGGCCTGCGTCGCCACGGCGGGGGAAACTGTCGCCGTGTTTCTCACCCTTCTAGGGTAATCGACTATGACGAATCTTGCGGATCCCCCACGCGCCGCGTTCCCCGACGCAGCCTCCAGCACGGCGCTGTTCACCGACCACTACGAGCTGACGATGCTCCAGGCCGCGCTCGCCGACGGCTCGGCGCAGAAGTCCTGCGTGTTCGAGGTTTTCGCCCGCCGCCTCCCCGAGGGCAGACGTTACGGCGTGGTGGCGGGGACGGGAAGGTTCCTCGAAGCGCTGGCCGAGTTCCGGTTCAACGAGGCCGAGCTGGCCGTGGTGGAGCCCTTCCTCGACGCGACGACCCTGGAATGGCTCAAGGATTTCCGCTTCAACGGCGACGTGGACGGGTACTGCGAGGGCGAGCTGTACTTCCCGAATTCGCCGATCCTGTCCGTGCGGGGCGCCTTCGGGGAGTGCGTCATCTTGGAAACGCTGATCCTGTCTGTGTTCAACCACGACAGCGCCATCGCCGCCGCGGCCGCGCGCATGGCAGGGGCCAGCGCGAACCGCGCGCTGGTGGAAATGGGCTCGCGCCGCACCCACGAGCAGGCGGCTGTTGCGAGCGCCCGCGCCGCCTGGATCGCCGGATTCGCGTCCACTTCGAACCTGTCCGCCGCCCGCCGGTACGGCATCCCGACAACCGGCACCTCCGCGCACGCCTTCACCCTCCTGCACACCACCAGCGCGGGACCGGACGAACTCGCAGCGTTCCAAGCCCAGGTCGCCGCGCTCGGCCCGGACACAACACTGCTCGTGGACACCTATGACATCGCCACCGGAGTGCAGAACGCCGTCCTTGCCGCAGGCCCAGAGCTCGGCGCGGTGCGCATTGACTCCGGGGACCTCGGCGTCATGGCCCGCAAGGTCCGCGCGCAGCTCGACTCGCTCGGGGCTGCGAACGCGAAGATCGTTGTCTCCGGAGACCTGGACGAATACCTCATCGCGGCGCTGCGCGGCGAACCGATCGATGTTTTCGGCGTGGGCACTTCGCTCGTGGCCGGATCGGGCGCGCCGACTGCGGGGATGGTGTACAAACTGGTCGAAGTCGAAGGTGTGCCCGTGGCGAAACGCTCCGCGAGCAAGCAGAGCACTGGCGGGGCGAAGTCCGCGTGGCGGGTCTCGCGCCCCTCGGGGGTCTATGTCGAAGAGCTGACCAGCGCTTTCCGCGGGCAGCCGCCGCAGGCGGAAGAACCGGGGCTGACCGTGGAGCCTCTGCAAGTGCCGCTTGTCCGCGGCGGCGAAATCCTCACACGCGAAGATCTGGCCACCGCCCGCGCGCGCGTCGCCGAGGGGCTGCGCCGCCTGCCGTGGGAAGGCCTGTCCCTCTCCCCCGGCGACCCCGCGCTCACCGTGCGCCACATACGCTGAACACCACCAGGGCCGGACCAAGGGACGAGCGGGCAAAGCGGACCGGCGGACGAAACCGGGGCGGGCGGCGGACCGGCGAAGCCCTCGCCCGCGCGCGAGCCGTCAGTCCCGGCGCACCCAGGTGGTCTCGGTGAGCCGGTCGTTCCAGTCCCGCTTGAGGCGCGTGGGGTCCCACAGCGCGGAAAGATACGTGAGCGGGGCGAGCACGATCCCGGCGAACGGGACCAAGAACGCCGCCGAGGGAAGCAACTGCCGGGTGATGGACGTGCTCGTGTCCATCACCTCGCCGGTGTTGTATTGCACGATGTGGAGCTTGAAAATCGCCCGGCCGAGGGTGCTGCCGCCGAACTGCGTGCACAAAACCTCGTAGATCAGGTTCAATGCGACAAAAACAAGAGCGAACGCGAAATAGCTCCTCACGCTGAAATCCAGCACGAGCTTGCCTTTGAGCAAGGAGGCGAACAAGAACCACAGTCCGACTGCGACCGCCGCGACCACGACGGCGTCGACAATCCGCGCGAGGATCCGTGCGCCGAGGGTCGCAGAGCCGGAGTACGTCCGCAAGCGCGGCACGTCCGCCAAAAGCGTTTTGCTCTGGCTCCGCGCTTGCGGGGCGGCTCCCGCAGGAACCGGGGCGCCATCGCCGCCGGGGCGCATGGGCGGCTGGACGCTTTCCGGACGAATCCGCATGTGGTCGAAGGGGTCCTCGGAAGGTCCGGGCGTCGGGTGCCCGGCGAAACGAGAGCCCTGGGCCGGGGCCTGCCGGACAGGCTGCGCGGGGACAGGCGCAGCCGGGGCCGCGCCCTGCTGTGGCACGGGCTGGCCCGGCGCGGAATCAGGGGCCGGCTCCCGAGGGATGCGCATCGCTTCGAACGGGTCGCTCACGCCCTTGACCTCCTACGTCTGAAGGGCGCATTCGCCCCATTCCACCGGAACTCTATCAAAACCCGAAACATCAAAACCCGAAACGGTCCAGCTGCTTAGGATCGCGCTGCCAATCTTTGGCGATTTTCACTCGCAAGTCCAAATGCGCCCGCACGCCGAAGGCGGCTTCGATGCGCGAGCGGGCCACTGTGCCTATTTCTCGCAGCACGGACCCTTTGGCTCCGATCACAATGGCTTTCTGGCTTGAGCGCTCCACATAGACCGACGCGTACACGACCCAGAGGTCTTTCTTGCGCTGGGTCTCCTCGACGACCACCATGACCGAATGCGGCAGCTCCTCGCGCAGCCGGGAAAGGGCCGCCTCGCGGATGAGCTCCGCCACGCGGGCCTCGTCCGAGTCGTCGACCACCTGGTCCGTCGGGTACCACGGCGGGCCTTGCGGCATGAGGCTCACCAACAGCTCGGCGAGCGCCGACAATTGTTCGGGCGACTGCCGGGAAACCGGCACGACGTCGTGCTCGGGGCCGAGCAGCGCCGAGAGGGCGAGCAGCTGCGCCGCCGTGCGCCCCCTGCCGCGTTTGTCGATCTTGGTGACCAGACCGACGATCCGGGCTTTCGGAGCCTCGCGACGCACCTGTTCAAGGATGAACTTGTCCCCCGGCCCGATGTCCTCGTCCGCGGGGACGCAAAATCCGACCACGTCCACTTCGGCGAAGGCCTGCGCGGCGGTGTCGTTGAGGCGTTCGGACAGCGCGGTGCGCGGGCGGTGCACCCCGGGTGTGTCCACGATGACGATTTGGTGGTCCGGTGCGTTCATGATCGCCCGCACCGCGCGCCGCGTCGTCTGCGGATGCGCGGAAGTGATCATCACTTCTTCTCCGACGAGCGCGTTGATGAGCGAGGATTTGCCAACATTGGGCCTGCCCGCGAAGCAGACGAACCCCGAGCGGAAACCGTCCTGGAATCCTTGCCGGGCCGCGCCGCCCCCCATTGCCCGCGGCAAAGTTCGGCCGTGCTCGGCGGATTTGTCCGTCACGCGATGGCCTCCTTCTCGGCGCGCGAGGGCTCGGCGCCGAGTTTGCGCACCAACACAGTGCTGATGCGCAACCGGCCCCGCGCGTCCGGGCCGCCCTCGGCGACCAATTCCAGTCCGCTCGCTCGCACCGACGCCCCCGGCAGCGGCACCCGGCCCAGGAGCAACGCGATCAAACCGCCCACCGTGTCCACTTCCTCCTCGTCGAGCTCCACGTCCAAGAGTTCGCCGAGGTCTTCCAGGTGCACCCTGGCCGAAACCCGGTACTCGCCCTCACCGAGCTGCTCGACCGGCGCGACCTCGTTCTCGTCGTACTCGTCCACGATCTCCCCGACGATCTCCTCCAACACGTCCTCAATGGTGACCAGGCCAGCGATGCCGCCGTACTCGTCCACCAACAGGGCCATGTGGTTGCGGGTGCGCTGCATGTCCTCCAAGAGCTTGTCGAGCGGCTTGGAGTCTGGCACGAACACCGCCGGGCGCATGAACTGGGCGACGGGCTTCGAGCCGCCTTCGCTGCCGCCCATGAACGCCTGCTCCACCAAGTCTTTGAGGTACACCACGCCGACCACGTCGTCCACCGTCTCGCCGATGACCGGCACCCTGGAATGCCCGCTGCGCACCGCGAGGGAGATCGCCTGGACCGCGGTCTTGTCCGCCTCGATCCACACCATGTCCGGGCGGGGCACCATGATTTCCCTCGCCGTGGTGTCGGCGAGTTCGAAAACCGACTGGATCATCCGCCGCTCCTCGTCGGCCACCACGCCGCGCTCCTTGGCGAGGTCGACAAGTTCGCGAAGCTCGATCTCCGAGGCGAACGGGCCTTCGCGGAAGCCCCGTCCCGGCGTGATGGCGTTGCCGACGACGATGAGCAGTTTGGAGAGCGGTCCGAGCAGTTTGCCGATGATCCTGAGCGGGATGGCCGAGGCGATCGCGATCTGATAGGCGTGCTGGCGGCCGACGGTGCGCGGCCCCACCCCGATGAGCACGTAGCTGACCAGCACCATCACGGTGGACCCGACCGCGATGCTCGGCCCGAGGCGGAAAAACTCTCTGGCGATGACGACCGCAATGGCTGTCGCGGTGATCTCGAAGGCCAGCCGCAAGAGCACGAGCAGGTTCACATACCGCGCCCGGTCGGCGATGATGGGCAAGAGCCGGTCGGCTCCGGGGCGCTCCCCTGCGGCGAGCTCTTCGATCCTGGCGGCGGAGATCGAATGGATCGCCGCGTCGACACTCGCGAACACGCCGGCGAGGCAGGCGCACCCCAGTCCTGCGAGGGCGAGGCCCGTCGCGTTGGCGAGGGAGTCCGAGACGCTCACCGCGTCAACCGTCGCCCTCGGCGTCCAAACCGACGCTGCGCAGGAGCTTGGTGTCCCTTCTGCCCAGCGCTTCCGCTTTGGCCTGCGCTTTCAGGCTCAAATACCACCGATCGACCAACTTGCCCTGCAAGGCGAACATTTCGGCCTCCTCTTCGGGCTCGGCGTGGTCGTAGCCGAGGATGTGCAGCACGCCGTGCACGGTCAAGACGATCATCTCGTGCTCGGCGGAATGCCCGGCGGCCTCCGCCTGCTCCGCGGCGACTTCCGGGCACAGCACGATGTCGCCGAGGAGGGTCTGCGCCGCTTCGACCGCGTCGGGGCGCCCGTCCGGCTCGGCGTCGTCCATGGGGAAAGAGAGCACATCGGTGGGCCCTGGGAGGTTCATCCACTGTTGATGCAGGTGCGCCATCGTGGTCGTGTCCACCAACAGCATGGACAGCTCCGCGGCGGGGTTGACCCGCATCTGGTCGAGGGCGAATTGCGCGACATGGATCAACATGCCCTCGGGCGCCGACAGGCCCGACTCGTTGGACAATTCCACGCTCACGGGCGCTTCCCCTTTGTTCTCGCTGTGCCGCGCTGCTGCTCTTCGTCCGACGCCGCCCGCTCGTACGCCTGGACGATGTGCGCGACCAAGCGGTGGCGCACCACGTCGGCGTTCGTGAGGTTCACGACGGCGATGTCGTCGACGTCGCGCAAGAGGCCGGTCGCCTGGGCGAGGCCGCTGCGCCGCCCGTGCGGAAGGTCGCCTTGGGAAAGATCGCCGGTGATGACCATTTTCGACCCGAAACCGAGCCTGGTGAGGAACATTTTCATCTGCTCCGCGGTCGTGTTCTGCGCCTCGTCGAGAACGATGAAGCTGTCGTTGAGGGTCCGCCCGCGCATGTAGGCCAGCGGGAGCACTTCGATCACCTCGGTCTCCAGGAGCTTCGCAGCGGTCTCGGGGGCCATCATCTCGCGGAGCGCGTCGTAGAGGGGACGCAAATACGGGTCGATTTTCTGGTGCAACGTGCCCGGCAGGAAGCCAAGGCGCTCCCCCGCTTCGACGACTGGGCGGGTCAGCACGATCCGGCGCACTTGTTTGGACTCGAGCGCTTGGACCGCCTTCGCCATGGCGAGGTATGTCTTGCCGGTGCCAGCGGGTCCTGAGCCGAACACGATGGTGTTGGCGTCGATAGCCGCGACGTACTGCTTCTGGCCGAGGGTCTTGGGGCGGATCGTCTTGCCGTTGCGAGAGAGCACGCCGTGGCCGAAGACCTGGACTGGCGACTCGTCGGCGACGGTCTGCAGGCGGGCGGCCTGGCGCACCGTCTCGGGCGTGAGCGCCGCGCCCTTCTCGGCGAGTTCCACGAGCTCGCGGACCACGTTCTCGGCGCGGGCCACGTCCTCGGCCGTTCCGGTCAACGAGAGCACATCTCCTCTGACGTGGAAATCGACCGGGAGAACCTGTTCGAGCACCCGCAAATTGGCGTCCATAGACCCGAGCAGGAGCAACATGGTCTTCGGCTCGACGTCGATCCTGTGGCGCACCGGCTTGGTCTCGCCCGGCCCACTGGGGATGGCGGCTAGGACCGGACGGACGGCCAGCTCAGTTTCCCGATCACTTCTGTCCCTCTGCGGTTCGCGGTTATCCCTTGTCACAGGGCCGCTCCGCCGCTGAAGTCGTCGCTCTTGTGATGGATCGCTGTCTCCTGGTCTTCGCATGGTGGTCTTTGGCCGAGTTTACCGGCTGAGAAGAGGATTGGCCAGTGGGTTGCCCATGAGGTGGAATCACGAAGAACAAAATCCAAAACGCCAGTCCCGCAGACTGGCTTCGTGGCGAAACCGCCACTGCGCAGCGCGATCCGGTTATCATCCCCCCGTGACCACCAACCCGCTCTCCTTCCATTGGTTCTTGCCCACGTACGGAGACTCTCGCGGCCTCATCGCCGGCGGGCACGGCACCCATATGTCGGGCGACCGCCCCGCGACGCTGCGCTACCTCAAGCAAATCAGCTTCGCGGCGGAAGAAAACGGATTCGAGGCGGCGCTCACCCCCGCCGGAGCGTGGTGCGAGGACGCTTGGCTCACGACCGCGTTGCTGGCGGAGTCCGCCGAGACGCTGAAATTCCTCGTCGCCTTCCGCCCCGGTCTCATCAGCCCGACTTTGGCCGCGCAAATGGCGGCCACCTATCAATGGCACACCCAAGGCCGGCTCCTGCTGAACGTCGTCACCGGCGGCGAAGCGCACGAGCAGCAGGCGTACGGCGACTTTTTGCCGAAAGCTGAGCGTTACGAGCGCTGCGCGGAATTCCTCGACGTCGTGCGCAGGCTTTGGACCTCCCGGGACCCCGTCAGCCTCGACGGCAAGCACATACGGGTCCACGAGGCTTTGCTCGCCCGCAGGCCGGACCCTGTCCCGCCAGTGTTCTTCGGCGGCTCCTCGCCTGAGGCGGGCCAGGTCGCGGCAGCATACGCGGACACGTACCTCACCTGGGGCGAGCCCGTGGACGCGGTGCGCGAGAAACTTGATTGGATCCGCTCGCTCGCAGCCGAACGGGACCGTCAGCTGACCTACGGCCTGCGCATCCACGTCATCGCGCGGGACACGAGCGAGCAAGCCTGGGCCGAGGCGGCGCGGCTGCTCGCGGGCGTGGACCCCGCCGAGGTGGAGCGAGTGCAACACAATCTCGCCCGAAGCGAGTCAGAAGGGCAAAAGCGCATGCTCGCCTTGCACGGCGGGAGCGCCGACAACCTCGAGATCTCCCCCAATCTCTGGGCCGGGGTCGGCCTGGTCCGAGGCGGCGCGGGCACCGCGCTCGTCGGCTCGCACGCCGAAGTCGCCGACCGCATCGCCGAATACGCGGACCTCGGGATCGACCATTTCATCCTCTCCGGCTACCCGCACGTCGAAGAGGCCTACTGGTTCGGCGAGGGCGTGCTGCCGATTCTCGCGCAACGCGGCCGATGGCAGCACCCGAACAAGAAAAACACGCACGCCTCTGGCACCACGGCCTTCGTCGGCGCGGGAGGCGCATCGCGCTGAAGCCCGCGCCGATCCTGCGAGGATGCGGCAGATCCGCGCGAACGTTATCCTGAACAGTGTGTCTCAACCGGCGGCTTTTTTCGACCTCGACCGCACCCTGATTGCGAAATCGAGCTCGCTCGCGTTCGGCCGCCCGTTCTACGAGCAGGGCCTCGTCGGACGCAGAGCAGTGTTGAAAAGCAGCTACGCGCAGTTCCTCTTCCAACTCTCCGGAGCCGACCACCAGCAGATGGACCGGCTCCGCAAGCATCTTGCGGACATGTGCGCGGGGTGGGACGTCGGCGAGGTGAAGGCAGTGGTGGCCGAAACTTTGCGGGACATCGTCGAGCCCCTGGTGTTCTCCGAGGCGACTGAGTTGATCGCCGCGCACAAGGCCAGGGGGCACCGTGTCGTCGTGGTCTCCGCCTCCGGCCAAGAAGTGGTCGAGCCCATCGCGAAACTTCTCGGAGCCGACCATTCGATGGCGACGAAAATGACCGTCAAAGAAGGCAAATACACCGGCGAGGTTGACTTCTACTGTTTCGGCGAAGGCAAAGTCGACGCGATAGCGTCACTCGCCGAGCAGGAGGGCTTGGACCTCGCGGCAAGCTACGCCTACGCGGACTCCATCACCGACCTGCCGATGCTCGCCGCAGTCGGCAACCCGACAGCCGTGAACCCGGACCGGGCGTTGCGCAAGGCGGCGAACAAGCGCAGCTGGCCGGTGCTCTTTTTCTCCCGGCCGGTGTCCTTGCGGGCGCGTCTGCTGTCACGGACGGCGCAGCAACTGCCGAAAGCAAAAACAGCGCTCATCTCCGCGGCGGGCTCTCTCACAGCGGCGGCGGCGGGCACGCTCACCTATGTGGCCCTCACCCGCAAACGCGGCTAGGGGAGCAGCGAGGCCAGCGCCCCGTCGAGAATGTCCTCTTCTCGCAACACGAACTCCCCCACCCCCGCGCGCTCCTGCACATACAGCCCGACCTCCGCGAGAATCCAGGCCCCGGCCGCAATGACCGGAGCGCGTCCCGAGTCCATCGGCCCCAGGGCGGACCGCTCTGCGAGAGTCATCGCGCCCAGCAGCTCCGCCGTCGCCACCACCTGCGAGACGGACAACCGCGACCCCGAAAGAAGGCCCGGCTCGAGCGCGGCGTGGTCGAAAGCGACCGCCGCCACCGTCAGCGCGGTGCCCGCCACTGCGACCGCTGTTCGGGCTTCCCGCACACCGGCGGGCTCCTCGGCGCGGAGCAAGCCCCGGACATACGCGCGGACCTGGTCGATCTCAGTGCGCAGCGGCGGGTCGTCGCGCACGAACCGCTCGGTGAGCCGCACGCATCCCATATCCAACGAGACTGTCCCCATGACATCGGAACCCGTCCCGATGGCGAGTTCGGTGGAGCCGCCGCCGACGTCCACGACGACCTGCGGCGGCGCGGCGGCCAGCCCCGCCGTGGCTCCGGTGAAACTCAACCGGGCCTCCTCCTGCCCGCTGATGACACGCGCGTGCGAATCCGGGGCCACAGCGGCGAGGACGGCGCGGGCTCGGCCGAGGAATTCCTCGGCGTTCCGCGCGTCGCGCGAAGCGGAGGTGGCCACCATCACGGCTCTACGGACACCCCAATGGCGCATCAATTCCGCGTACTCCGTCAACGCGGCAAGCGTCCGCTGCATCGCCTCGGCGCAGAAGCGCCCTGTCTGATCCACTCCCTCGCCCAATCCGACGATCCGGGTCTCCCTGCGCAATGCCCGGACCCCGCCCGGTCCCGCCTCGCCGATCAGGAGCCGCAACGAGTTGGTGCCGCAATCGACCGCTGCGATCCGCTGCGGCTCAAGCATGCGCGGCCACGAGTTGCTCTTCGAGATCAGGCCAGCTCGAAAGCGGCGGCCACTGCGTGGGCCACGCTCCTTTTTGACGCTCTCCCCACACCCGCACGCCCAACGCCACAGCGACGTCCCCGACCGGATTGAGCCCAGGCCCCTCCGCCAAAGAGTGCCCGATGAGCGCGTGCAGGCATTTCACCCGGTCCGGCATGCCGCCCGCGCTGAAATCGCCGTCCAGACCCCCGCAACCGGCGATGCTGGCGGCCTCGGCGCGTTTGGCGAGATACGCCTGGTGCGCACGGCGGTACTGCGCGGCGAAATCTTCGTTCGCGGCCAAGGCTTGGGCCAACACCGCCATGGCGCCCACGGACTCGAACCGGCCCGCGGTCGCGGTGAGCCTCGGATCGGTCAAGTAGTACAAGGTGGGGAACGGGGTGCCGTCCGGCAGTCTCGGACTGGTCATCACAACGCCGGGACTGCCGTCCGGGCATCGGTACGCCACGTCCAACACGCCTCGGGGGCGACGTGAGAGCTGCCGCTCGATGACGGCCAAATCGTCTTCCGAGACCGTCACGGCGCGGCGGGGACGGCGATCGAGTTCCAGATTTGCCCGTACCAGGGGCCTTCTTTTTTCCGCTCGGGCGCCGCCTGCGCGGACGGCGCCTCGCCGCGGGACGGCAGCATCACCTGCACCGGGATCTCCCCGGGGAAGACATAGCCCATGCCCCTGGCCTGGATGATCTCGTTCGCGTTGGAGTCACGGCGCGCCCGTTGGTAGCGCAACACGTCGATGGCCTCCTGCTTTTGGCGCTCCTGGGCGGCGAGCTGGGACATCTCATGTTGTTGCGTGAGGTACACCCGTAGCGGCCCGGCCAAAGTCAACGCCAGACCGCACACCACCAACGCGAGCAACACGGCTCGGCGGGCGAACATCGCTTGGAACATGAGGGCCTTGTCCCCCTATGCCTTCTCGAACCTCGGGAAGGCGAGCTCGCCCGCGTACCGGGCGGCGTCGCCGAGGCCTTCCTCAATGCGCAGCAGCTGGTTGTACTTGGCGACGCGCTCGCTGCGGGCCGGGGCTCCGGTCTTGATCTGGCCTGCCGAAGTCGCGACGGCGAGGTCTGCGATGGTGGTGTCTTCGGTCTCACCGGAGCGGTGGCTCATCATCGTCTTGTACCCGCTGGTCTGAGCGAGGCTGACCGCGTCAAAGGTCTCGGTCAGCGAACCGATCTGGTTCACCTTCACCAACAGCGCGTTGCCAGCGCCCTTGATGATGCCCTCTTCGAGCCGTTCAGGGTTCGTGACGAACAAATCGTCGCCGACGAGCTGCACTTTCGAGCCGATACGTTCGGTCAGGGCGACCCAGCCCTCCCAGTCGTCCTCGGCGAGCGGGTCTTCTATGGACACCAACGGGTAATCGGCGAGCAGGCTCTCGTAGAAGTCGCCGAGCTGCTCCGCCTGACGGGTCTTGCCTTCGAACGCGTACCCCTGGCCTTTGGTGAAAAATTCAGTCGCGGCCACGTCCAGCGCCAGCGCCACGTCGGAGCCGAGCTTGAGGCCCGCCGCGCCAATCGCGGCGTCGATCAGGTCGAGCGCCTCTCGCGTCCCGGCCACTTGGGGCGCGAACCCGCCCTCGTCGCCGAGGCCGGTCGCCAAGCCGCGCTTCTTCAACTCGGCCTTCAGCGCGTGGTAGACCTCAGCCCCCCAGCGCAACGCGTCCTTGAAGTTCGGGGCGCCGATGGGGGCGATCATGAACTCCTGCACATCCACACCGGTGTCAGCGTGCGCGCCGCCGTTGAGAATGTTGAGCATCGGCACCGGCAAAATGTGCGCGTTCGGGCCGCCGAGATAGCGGTACAGCGGCAAACCAACCGAATTGGCCGCCGCCTTCGCCACAGCGAGAGAAACGCCGAGCACAGCGTTCGCGCCCAGCCGGGACTTCGCCGGAGTGCCGTCGGCGTCGATCAGCGCCTGGTCCACGAGGCGTTGGTCCTCTGCCTCAAAGCCGACGACAGCAGGCCCGAGCTCCCGGATCACCGCTTCGACGGCTTTTTCCACGCCCTTGCCGCCGTAACGCGGCCCGCCGTCGCGCAGCTCCACCGCCTCATGCTCGCCGGTGGACGCTCCGGACGGGACGGCGGCCCTTCCCGCGCTGCCGTCTTCGAGCAGGACCTCGACCTCGACTGTCGGGTTGCCCCGAGAGTCGAGAACTTCCCGCGCGTGAACGTCCTCAATGCTCGCCATCGGCGGTCTCTCCTTTATTTCGTCTATTTCGTCGTTCAGGCAGCCCGCGCTGGCCGGGGCTGACGGTTCCTTAGCCTAGCGGCTGACGCGCCCGCTGGCTTCCTCACACCGCCGTTGCGGCCGTGATCTGTTTTCCACACGCGCCCGCCGCTGCGCGCCGAAGGAGCCGCGCCATCGTCCTTCGCCGGCCTTCACCGGCGGGGACGGCGATGCTCAGCGAGCAACAGCCATCAGTGGGCGAAGTGCCGGACGTCCGTCAGATAGAGCGTGACCCCTTGGCGCTCTGCCGCTTCGATGACCTCGCTGTCTCGGACTGAACCGCCCGGAGCCACAATCGCTGCGACCCCGGCCTCCGCGAGGACTTCCAGTCCGTCGGGGAATGGGAAGAACGCGTCAGAAGCCCCCACCGCGCCGCGTGCCCGCTCCCCTGCCCGCGCCACGGCGAGGCGAGCCGAGTCCACCCGGTTCACCTGCCCCATGCCCACGCCGACTGTGGCGAGGTCGCGGGCGAGGACAACGGCATTGGACTTGACCGATCTGCACGCGCGCCAGGCGAACGCGAGATCCGCGACGGTCGCCGGGTCTGCCGCGCCGCCCGCGGCCAATCGCCACGCGTCGGGCGAATCGCCAGGGGCTTCGAGCGCGTCGAACTCTTGGAGGAGCGCCCCGCCCGGAATCGGCCGCAGCTGCCAGCCCCGACCGCCCGCGGCAGAGGCGAAGGCCCCCCGTGCGCCCGACGGCACGACCAGGAGCCGGATGCTGGGCTTCTTTGTGAGGATCGCCCGCGCGCCGTCCGTGAAACCGGGAGCCGCCACCACTTCCGTGAAGATGCCAGCGATCTGCTCGGCAAGCTCCTCGTCCACCTCCTGGTTGACCGCGATCACGCCGCCGAACGCGCTCACCGGGTCGCTGGCGTGCGCTTTGCGGTGCGCCTCGGCAACAGTCTCGCCGACCGCGATCCCGCACGGGTTGGCATGTTTGACGATCGCCACAGCAGGACCGGCGTGCTCGCCCGCCGCCCGAACGGCGGACTCCGTGTCGGTGTAGTTGTTGTAGCTCATCTGCTTGCCGTGCAGCTGCTCCGCTTGGGCCAAGGAGCCAGCCGCGGGCCCGCCCACGTACAGCGCGGCTCGCTGATGCGGGTTCTCGCCGTATCGGAGCACCGCGGCGCGGCGAAGCGAGAGCCCTGCCCACGCGGGGGGCTCGTCCGCGCAGTCCTGCTCGGCGAACCAGTTCGCGATGGCCGTGTCGTATTCAGCCGTGTGCTGGAAGGCGAGCTGGGCGAGTTGGCGGCGGCGGGCGAAATCGAAGCCGCCCGCGTCGATAGCATCGAGGACTTCCTGGTAGAGGCCTGGATCGACCACAATCGCAACGCTGGCGTGGTTCTTCGCCGAAGCGCGCACCATCGCGGGGCCGCCAATGTCGATCTGCTCCACGCACTCCTCGAAGCCCGCGCCAGAGGCCGCGGTGGCTTCGAAGGGGTACAGGTTCACCACAACCAGGTCGAATGGCTCGATCCCGAGCTGCTCCAACTGGTCGAGGTGCGCGCTCAGCCTCGTGTCGGCGAGCACCCCCGCGTGCACTTTCGGGTGCAGTGTTTTGACCCGCCCGTCCAACACTTCAGGGAAACCGGTGAGCTCTTCCACTCGCTGCGCCGAAACTCCGGCCTCTTCGATGAGTTTGGCAGTGGAGCCGGTCGCGACCAAGGCCACGCCGCGCTGGGCGAGGCCCGCGGCGAACTCGGCGAGCCCCCGCTTGTCCGACACGCTCACCAGCGCCCGGCGAATCACACGCCGCTCATCATTCGTCAACGATCCTGCTCCTTCCGATGGGCCGGCGCGACAACGCCGGAGATAAAGCCCGCCACCGTCTGTGGCAAAAGCCGACGTTCCACCTCTTTGATCCGCTCGTGCAATGTTTCCTCGGTGTCGGTCGCGAACACGGGAACAGCCTCTTGGGCCAGAATCGGCCCGGTGTCCACGCCGTGGTCGACCACATGCACGGTCGTCCCCGTCACCCGGACCCCGTGCTTAAGGGCGTCCCGCACAGCGTGCGCGCCGGGAAAAGACGGGAGCAAAGCCGGATGGGAGTTCACGATCTGCTCGGGGAAACGGTCGACGAATGGTTTCGCAAGCACCCGCATGAATCCGGCGCAGACCACCACATCCGGACGCAGCTCGGCCACGGCGCGAGTGAGGTCCTCGTCCCAGCAGGCCCGGTCCGGCTTTTCTCTCGGGTCCACTCGGCGCACCTCGACGCCCGCGTCTTCGGCGACCGACTCGGCAAGGCAGGCACGGTCCACCACCAGTCCGACCACGCGTCCCGGGTAGTTTTCAGCGGCGCTCGCTTCGAGAAGCGCTGCGAACAAACTCCCGGTCCCCGAAGCGAGAACGACGATACGCGCTGGCTGAAGCGTCTTGGAACCGTCATGCGCCACCAGCAGAGCCTACTCGGCGGACTCGTCGCCCTCCGCTGCGGGCTCTTGTTTTTCCAGATCCCCCAATGTCTCGCACGCTGTCTGCGGCTCGGCTGAGTCCGGCTCGCAGGCGGAGTTCGCGTCTTTTCTCTCGTCGGCCGCGTCGAGCGCCGTCTCGTCCTGGGCGGGGTCGTGCTCCTCGGCCGGGTCCTCCCAAGTGTTTTGGTCCCGTGCCGGAGAGATGACCACAGTCGGCGCTGGTTTGCCGCGCAACGCCGCAGGCGCGGTCGCGGCGACAGCGACGACCACAGCGGGCAGGGCGAGCAGGGCGAAGGCGAGCAACCACAGCAGCAGCACATTCACCGACCATTGGCCGATCACGCCCACCCTGCCGCAGGCCGCGGCCGAGACGACGCACACGAGGCTCGCGGCGAAAGCCGCCGCGCACACCGCGCAGCGCGCCGAAGCAGTCACGCTCTGCGTCTTGGCCGCGCATTGGCTGCCGAGCCAGGCTCCGACCGCTGCGGGGACGAGGAGCGCGACGAAAGCGGCCCTGCCGAAATGCCACGACGTGAGCGGCGTGAAACTCGGCAGGAGCGGCAGCTGGCCGATCTGCGCGTGCGCGAGTTGCACCGAAGTGCCGCCGAACCGAACCGTTGCCCCCAACAGCACATCGACTCCGGCCACTATGACGTTCGGGAGGTAGAGGAGGCTCATCACGAGAACGCCGAACAATCCCACGCCGCCGGAACCGACGTCGAAGCCAGCGGAGAGCTTGCCCCAGTGCGCGACCATGTTCAGGACCGTGAGAGCCGCGCTGATCGTGAACAGCCAGAGCCCAGAGCGCACGCCGAGCTGCGCGGCGCAAGGCCCCCAGGCCGGAAGCGCCTGCGCGACAGCCTCCCTGCGCGACCACAAGACGCCCAGGCCGGAGGCGACCAGATGGACCCCGGTCACCCATGCCAACGCGGGGGCTGGCGCAGGGGCGTTGAGCGGGACGACCGTTGCGGCGTCTTTCGCCGTGGCGAGCAAAATCATGGTGATGACAAGCGGCCCGCCCATCGCCGCCGCAAGCACCTGGCGCAGTTGTCGGCCCGTCGCACGGGTGCACGCCGCTTGCGCGGACAGCCGGGCGACGAACCACATGAGCAGCGCTGTGGGGACGAGGGGCAGCGCGCCGAGGGCGATGTCGGCGATGGAGACAGGGACTTGGTGCGCCGCGAGCCACACCAGGGCGATCGCGCCGAAGGCGCCTTGCAGATCGCTGTCAGCGCTCACCAAGGTGACCAGCGCGATGGCGGCCACGAAACCGAGCAGCACTCCCGCGGGTGCGAACGCGACCGCGAAAAGCGAGCGGGGCTCCCGCGCAGCGGGCGGCTGGGACCACACGAGCGCGTCGCGCAGGGCTTGCAAAGCGCTCGGGCTCGGATCTGCGGCCGGTCGAAAACCTCGGCCACGAGCGCCGCGCGAATGGTCTTCGGCGCCTTCCGTTTCGCCGTGACCGGAGGATTTCCTTGCGGCGGGAGAAGCCGACGGGTTCGCGGTCGACCTGCCTGCGCTGTGGCGGCGGGCCGTCTGAGGAACCGTGCGTGTGGCCATCCGGTCAAGGATGTCAAAGAGAGGCCCGGAAACAGCTCAGGCACGCCGGTCGCGGCGTGCCTGAGCTGAACGATCTGAGCTCAATGAGACCGAGGAGGCTCACCAAGTCCCAGATTGATCTGCGACGGGGCCCCAGGCGCGGGGGGAGCGGAACCCGGTCCGGCCGAGGGGATGCCGTAGGGAGAAGCCGGGGCGGGCGGCGGCGGGGACACCGGGGCCTGATGCTGCTGCGGCGGCGCGGAGGGCGCCTGCTGGGGGGCCTGCTGCGGGCTGGCGTACGGGCTCGGCGCGGAGGCCTGGCCGTGCTGTTGCTGATGCGCCGGGGCCTGGGCGTACGGCGACGGAGCCGACTGGTGCTGCGGCGGCGGCTCGTACGACTGCGGGCCGATCGGCTGCAGCGGACCCGCGTAGGGGCTCGCCTGGGTCTGCGACGGCGGGGTCTCCGTCTTCAGGTCGCCGTCGTCGCCCTTGTCGGTGAACACGATGGCAGCCGCGAGGCCAGCCTGGATCAGCGCCAGAACAAAAACGAGGATGATCAGAATCAGCGACGAGAAGTCCGGCTGCAGCTTGGCGATGAAAGCCAGAATCAGCGACACCAGGCCCGTGAGCGCGCCCGATGTGCTCAACGCGGCAACGACGATGGTGTTCTTCGGCGCGGAGCGCGCGGCGAGTCCGAAGCCGACCACCAGGGCCGCCGCGAATTCCACCGCGGCAGTCGGGCCGAGGTAGATCGGGGCGAAATCGCTCAAAATCACCCCGACGATGTGCAGCAGGCCGATCAGCAAACCGAGGCCGAGCACCGAGAATCCGAAGATCTTGCCGAGGTCGGCGGGCTCCTTCGGCTGCTGCGGCTGGCCGTACGGGCTCGGCTGCTGGCCGTAGCCGTATCCGCCCTGGGGAGGGCCATATCCGGCTGGCGGCGCTCCATACCCGCCCTGCGGCGGGGCTCCGTAGCCTTGCTGTGGGTAGCTCATGCGAATCTCCCTCGCTCACATTCTCAAACGCCGACGCTGGTCGTCGCCAGCGCCCTTGACGTCTCTGACGTTAGTACAACTCGAAAACATATGCCACATCGGCATCAGGAATGATCACGCTTTGCCCGTGAGGATTTCCCGAGCGAGCGCAGCAGTGCCGGACGGGGTTTTGCCGACTTTCACGCCGACGGCCTCCAGCGCGACCTTCTTCGCGGCCGCAGTGCCCGCAGAGCCGGAGACGATGGCTCCCGCGTGGCCCATGGTCTTGCCCTCAGGCGCGGTGAAGCCTGCGACGTAGGCGACGACCGGCTTGGTCACATTCTCTTTGATGTAGGCTGCCGCGCGTTCTTCGGCGTCGCCGCCGATCTCGCCGATCATGACGATGATCTCGGTGGCGGGATCTTCTTGGAAAGCTTTGATCGCGTCGATGTGCGTGGTGCCGATCACCGGGTCGCCGCCGATGCCGATCGCAGTGGAGAAGCCGAAATCACGCAGCTCGAACATCATCTGGTAGGTCAATGTCCCCGATTTGGACACCAGGCCCACCGGGCCGCTCCCCGCGATATTGGCCGGGGTGATCCCGACGAGCGACTCCCCTGGGGTGATGATGCCGGGGCAGTTCGGGCCGATCACACGCGTCTTGGAGCCCTTGGCCTTGTTGTGCGCGAAAGCCGCGACCGTGTCATGCACCGGCACGCCTTCGGTGATGACGACCAAGAGCGGGATCTCGGCGTCGATGGCCTCGACGATCGCGGACTTGGTGAACGCCGGGGGCACGAAGACGATCGACACGTCCGCGCCGGTCTTCTCCTTCGCCTCGGCGACCGTGCCGAACACCGGGAGTTCGACGTCGTTGCCGCCCTTGTCCTTGTGCGACACGGTGGAACCTGCCTTCTTGGCGTTCACACCGCCGACAACGTTCGTGCCCGCCTTGAGCATGAGCGCGGTGTGCTTGGTCCCTTCGCCGCCGGTGATGCCTTGGACGATGACCTTGGAGTCTTTGTTCAGGTAAATAGACATAGCTCTTCTCTAGCCCCTTGTTCGCTTCGCTTACTCGCCTGCGGCCAACTCGGCGGCCTTGTCGGCGGCCTCGTCCATCGTCGCCACCTCGGTGACGAGCGGGTGCGCCCGCTCGGCGAGGATCTGCCTGCCCAATTCGACGTTGTTGCCGTCAAGCCGGACGACGATCGGCTTGGTGGCCGCGTCGCCGAGGGTGTCCAACGCGCCCACGATCCCGTTCGCCACCGCGTCGCACGCGGTGATGCCGCCGAAGACGTTCACGAACACACTCGTGACCTGCTGGTCGCCCAGGATCACGTCGAGCCCTGCGGCCATGACCGAAGCCGACGCCCCGCCGCCGATGTCCAGGAAGTTCGCGGGCTTCACGCCGTTGTGGCCCTCACCCGCGTAGGCGACCACGTCGAGGGTGGACATCACCAGCCCCGCGCCATTCCCGATCACGCCGACCTGCCCGTCGAGCTTGACGTAGTTCAGGTCGTTGGCCTTGGCCTTGGCCTCAAGCGGGTCCTGCTCGACCAGTGCCGCGAACTCCGCGTGGCCGGGGTGGCGGAACTCGGCGTTGCCGTCCAGGGTCACCTTGCCGTCCAGGGCCAGGATCTGGTCGTCCGGGGTGCGCGCGAGCGGATTGACCTCGACGAGCGTGGCGTCTTCTTTGACGAAGACCTCCCAGAGCTTGGCGATGGTCACCGCCGCCTTGTCCAGGATCGCCTCCGGAAGCCCGCCAGCGGCGGCGAGTTCACGGCCCTTGGCCACGTCCACGCCCGCGTTGTAGTCGATCGGCACCTTCGCGACTTTCTCGGGAGTGGTGTGGGCCACTTCTTCGATCTCCATGCCGCCCGCCGAGGAGACGATGGCGATGAACCCTCCGACGGAACGGTCCAGGAGGAAGGAGAAGTAATACTCCTCCGCGATATCCGCGGCCTCCGCGATGAGCAGGCGCTTGACGACATGCCCCTTGATGTCGAGCCCGATGATGTTCTTCGCGTGCTCGTACGCTTCCTGCGGCGTGGCGGCGTACTTGACCCCGCCAGCTTTGCCGCGCCCGCCGACCTGGACCTGCGCCTTCACCATGACCGGCTTGCCGATCCGCTCGGCGATCTCTCGAGCGCCCTCGGGGGTGTCGGTGACCGATCCTGGTGTTGTCGGCACCCCGTGCTTGAGGTACAACTCCTTCGCCTGGTACTCGAAGAGATCCATGCTCACCGCCTCATCGTCGTCTGATCTCGTCGCAAGGAGCCTAGCGACTCTTCGCTGAGCCGCGACGCCGGGGACCCGCCGCGGCGACGAAGGCCCCTGCCGCCACGACACTGGCCCACAGCCCCGGACCAGGCGCAGCGCCCGGAGCGGAAGCGGAAAGAAACGGGTAACCAGCGACGTACACCACTAATGAGAACGCCGCTCCCGCGCAGAGCGCTGGCTGCCTGCTGCGGCGGGACCTCGCCCCGACGACCGCCGCGCCCGCGACTGCGACGGCGAGGAGGAACTGCCCGAAGGCCTGCGAGGAGAAAGGCACATCGGGGAGCCACGGGGAGCGGAATCCTTTTCCGACGTACAGCGGCAACAGCAGGCCCAGGGCTCCGAAAATCCCAGCGGCGGCGTAGAGCGCGGCCGGAAGACGGCCGAGAGGAACCTCGCGGGGGTCTTCCTCCAACTGCGGCAACTGGCGAGCTTTTCGGCCTCTGCGCTTGGCCTTCTGCGCGCTCTTGGCCTCGGTGAGAGCCCGGAGCTCCTCCCATGACTCGCGGTCGAAGACTCCGGCGACGAGACAGGCAAGACCAGCCGCGCCCGCGCACACGAGCGCCGCGACCAAGAGCCAGGCCCCCCAGTCAAAACCCAACGCCGGGGCGGCGAGTTTGACGAAAGGGTCGGGATCGGCCGACGCGTCGACCGCTGCGGCGGCGGTGCGCAAGGCCGAAAGGGCCGGTGGCGCCAGGGCAGCCCACACAACGGACGCGGCGGGGCGGATTCGTTCGGCGCGGCCGGGGAGGAAAAGCCCGGCCCCGGCCGCCACGAGCAGCGCCCCCGCGAAAACCGCCCAGTGGGCGGCGGGCACCTGCGGAGCTGGGGAGGCGCTGTCGCCGAAGATCGTGTCCAGCACCGCTGCGGAACGCACCCGCAGCTGCGGGCCGAGCCCGCCGAGAACCGCGAAAACTCCTGCGGCGAGGCTCAAGCCACCAGCGGCACGATGAGCAGTGGAAAGCGCGGACATCGCCTCTGACGGTACCTCGCCTCTCGCAGTGTTGTCACAGCGCGGATTCAGGCGATTCATAAGAAATTTGTAAGAAGCCTCTAGGGAAGTTGCTTCTTCTCTGTGGGGTTGGCTAGTCTCCACTGGACAGATATCACGGAGTGATTACGACAAAACGTCGGCGGCAGTCACGTTTTGCCGAACCGTTTCGCACAACAGCGGGCTCTCCGGCTGTGGAACGTTTCAGATCGCGTCGGTTTTTCAGGAGGAAATGAGCGGTGTTCATCCTGCCGCGTCGCCCAAAACGCACGCAACAAGCCGCTTACACGCCTTTCCGCATGGCGGACATCCCGCAGGAATCCCACCTCGGCTCGCGCGAGGCCGCGCAGTCGTTCCCCGCGCCTGAGACGTCTTTCGACGGTCCAGCGCCCCGATCCTCGGCGCACTGCGGCTCCACCGCCGAACGGCCCCTTTCTGTCGCCGAATTGGTGGCCAAAGTCCATGGCAGCGCTGCCGCGAAGGGCCGGCCCGAAGACGCCTCGTCACCTTCGGCCTTGTCTCGGTCCGGACACCGTGCTCGTTCTTTGCGCGTCACGCCGGTGGGCATCGGCGCTGTCATCGTCGGGGCTTCGTTCACCGGGGCGTGCGGACTGGAGTCCAGCACAACGGAGCAGGCTGCGAAGAATTCCGTCACTACCCAGCTGACCGCCGTCTCCGCCAACGGCCAGCTGGTGGCGGCGACAAGCCCCCAAGACCCGGTCGCCGTGATCCCCCACGCGGACTTCTCCGGCTACCTCGACCAGCTCTCCACCGGCGCGCGGTTCTCCCAGGAGCGCGAACAGAAGGAGGCCGCGAATCTGCGCCCCATGTTCACCGCGCCCGCTTTCGGCACGTTCTCCTCAGGTTTCGGGTACCGATGGGGCAGCTTGCACGCGGGAGCGGACATCGCGGGAGCCTATGGCAGCCCTATCGTCGCAGTCGCGGATGGCACCGTGGTCGAGGCGGGCCCGGCCTCTGGCTTCGGACAGTGGATCCGTATCCGGCACGAGGACGGCACCATCAGCGTCTACGGCCATATCAGCGCGATATTCGTGCGAGCGGGGCAGAAAGTGCTCGCGGGCGACCGCATCGCGGCGATGGGCAACCTCGGCTTCTCCACCGGCACGCACTTGCACCTTGAGATTTGGCGCAACGGGAAAGACAAGGTCGATCCGGTGCGTTGGCTCGCCGCGCGCGGCGTGAAATTCGACGGCACTCCGTACGTGGCAGGCTCGCCCGCTCGCCAGCAATAGCGCCGAGCGGCGTGATTCGCCAGCGCCGCGTTTTGCCCCGAACCGACCCCCGCCCCCGAAGTCCCATTGCCCAGTTCGTCAGTGGATAGTTTTGAGGGCAATTCACAGTTTCGACATGGGCACGCCCCCGATCAGCATCAACTTCATGGTGCCCGCACTGCCGAAGTCGATCGTGACCGTGGCCGCTTGGCCGTGCCCGCTGCAAGCGACCACAGTGCCGAGACCGTATTTGTCGTGATTCACGCGGTCGCCGACCTCGAAACTCTCGTGGCGCAAATTCGGCCTCGGACGAGCCCCCCGCTCTGCGGCGGGTTTGCGCGCAGAGACCGCGTTGCCGGCGGCGCGCGGGGCGGACACCGAGCCGAAGTCGCTGCGGGTGAAACCAGCCCAAGCCTGATCGGGCCCGCCGCGCCGCCAGGAGACCAAATGCGGCGGGATCTCCAGCAGGAACCGCGAAGGCGGGTTCGTCATGGGCGAGCCGCGCAGTGTGCGGGTGATCGACCGGCTGACGTACAGCTGCTCCCGCGCACGGGTGATGCCGACATAGGCGAGCCTGCGCTCCTCGGCGAGCTCCACCGGATCGCCCAAGGAGCGCAAATGGGGGAACTGCCCTTCTTCGAGCCCGGTCACGAACACCACCGGGAACTCGAGCCCTTTGGCGGTGTGCAAGGTCATGAGGGTCACCACGCCGGACTGCGATCCCCCTTCGGGGAGCCGGTCTGAATCCGCGACGAGCGAGACCTGCTCTAAAAAGTCCCGAAGTTTCGCGTGCCCCTCGTTTTCGTCCGCCTCTGGCAGGTTCACGCGCAACTCCCCCGCAAAACCGTCTGCGACGGGGCCGCCCTCTCGTGCGGCCACCAGCTCGCCGTATTCGACCGCAACAGAAATAAGCTCGTCCAGGTTCTCCAACCGAGCGCCGTCCTGCGGGTCCGTGCTGTCGGCGAGCACGGCTCGATACCCGCTGCGCTCCACCGTCCGCGCGACGAGTTCCCCGACAGTGATGTCTCCGGCGGCAAGCTCGGCCCGCAACCCCGCGATCATCGCGACGAAATCGGCGACCGCCCGCTGGGAGCGGGCCGCGAGGGCAGCGACCGCTCCCCCGGCGGCGGCTTGGCAGGCGTCCCAGAAAGTCTGGCCTCGGGAGCCCGCCCAGGCTGCGATCTGCGCCTGGGCGCGATCGCCGAGGCCGCGACGAGGCGTGTTGATGATGCGGGAGAGGCTGACCGCGTCCGAGGGGTTGGCGATCACCCGCAAGTAGGCGATGATGTCACGGACTTCGCGCCGGTCGTAAAAGCGCTGCCCGCCGACGACGCGGTACGGCACGGCATGGCGGATGAACGCCTCTTCGAACACCCGCGACGCGTTGTTCGTCCGGTAGAAGACCGCCACGTCTCCATGCTTCGCCCCGGATCGCACCAGCTCGGTTATCTCGGTCGCGACGAAACTCGCCTCGTCGTGCTCATGGTCGGCGACGTAGCCGATGATCTGCTGGCCGTCGCCCGCCTGCGTCCACAACCGTTTCTCCCGTCTGCCTTGGTTGTGCGCGATGACGGCGTTCGCGGCGGACAGGATGTTCTGCGTCGAGCGGTAGTTCTGTTCGAGCAGCACTGTCCGGGCGTTGGGGAAATCCCGCTCGAACTCTTCAATATTGCGGATCGTCGCCCCTCGGAAGCGGTAAATGGACTGGTCCGAGTCGCCGACCACGGTCAAAGCGGACGTCTCCGCGCCGACTTGGGTGCCTGCCCCGGCTCCGACCAGCTCGCGGATCAGGACGTACTGGGCATGGTTGGTGTCCTGGTATTCGTCGACGAGCACATGGCGGAACCTTCCCCGCCACCGCTGAGCAGCCTCGGGGTTGGTCTGCAGCAGCTCCACAGCCCGCATGATGAGGTCGTCGAAGTCCATGGCGTTCGCCAAGGCAAGGCGTTCCTGGTAGCGGCGGTACACCTGGCCGAGCACCAGGTCGAACGGGTCTTCCACGCCGACAAGGGCCGCCTCGGGGGCGATCAGCTCGTTCTTGAGGTCGCTGATCTTGGCGGCGAGCATGCGCGGCGGAAACCGGTTCGTGTCGAGCTCGAGCTCTTCTGCGACCATGGCGAGCAGCCGCTTGGAGTCGTCCGCGTCGTAAATGGTGAAATTCTGATCGAAACCTGCCTGCGGCCCCGCCTCGGCGCGCAAAAGCCGCGCGCAGGAGGAGTGGAACGTGGAGACCCACATCTCCCACATCCTGCCGCCCACGAGTGCCCCGACGCGTTCCTTGAGCTCTCCCGCCGCCTTGTTGGTGAAGGTGATCGCGAGGATTTCGCCAGGGCGGGCATGCCCCTCGGCCAGAAGCCAGGCCACCCGGCGGGTGATGACGGAGGTCTTGCCCGATCCCGCGCCCGCAATGATGCACAAAGGCGCGCCAAGGTGGACGACAGCCTCGGCTTGCTGCGGATTGAGACCCTGAAGAATCTGCTCGGAGGCGTTCATGAGGACATCGAGATTACCGAAAAGCGTCCCCGCTTGGGGCACGCCGATCAGCGTTTCGCGAAAGTTTGTTCGACACCCGCTGCCTGTCGCTGGCCGAGCCGGTGGTTCCGGCCGTCCCCGGCGACGAGGGTCTGTCTATGAGGAGCCTGGCCGGACCGGAACCGGTCTGGGATTCGGCCGCCCGGCGTTGTCTGGCGAATAGTTGTCGGGGTAAGGGCGGTTGCTCATGTCGCCTCGTGCCGTGGGAGCCTGGCTGACGTTGCCGTCGGGGTCGACCCAGACGTTGCCTTTTTGCGTGTGCACCAAACCGCCGCCCATCGGGCACGGCCCGATGGGCTTCTGGGTGTCCCAGTCATGGATCAAACCGTCGCCCGGACAGTACCCCGGCGAGCCGGGCGGGCCGGCCTGGGCAGCGGCGGGGAACAGCGCGGCGGCGAGGGCGCCCAAGGAGCAGATCAATGCTCTGGCTGGTGTGCCGACCATACGTCCTCCTGTTTGCAAGTCGGTTCCATTCTACGCCGTGGTGCTCAGCTCAGGGCGCTCTTGGCGCGCCAGTCCGCCCAGTCGTACGTCCAGTCGTAGATCTCGCCGTCCGAAGGCGAGAGCTGGACCTGCGTTCCGGTCACCTCGACCGGGTCGCCGTAGAGCGCGGAGTTGAAGTACTGCTGGGCGTTTTCCGGGGAAAGGTTCACGCACCCGTTCGAGACGTTGGTGTTGCCCTGGTCGCCGACGGTCTGCGGGTTGGCGTGGATGAATTCGCCGTTGTTGGAGATCCGCACCGCGAACCGCTCGTGCGCGTTCGTGTAGTAGGGCGGGTTGGACATGAAGAAATCCGCGAATTTCTCCGTCACTACGTGGATGCCGGTGCGGGTGGTGTTGCGCACTTCGTTGCCCTCGCCGTAGCTGCAGGGGAAGTCCATGATGATCGCGTCGTCCCGGTAGACCTGCATCCGGTGCGACGGGACGAAGCATTGCACGAGCTGATGGCGCGCAATGGTGAAGTCGCTCGTGACCGTGTGCGTCCCGCAAAAGACGCCGTCGCCGAAGTCCGCCGCGAAGAGCGGCACTTCCAGATGCACCTTGGTCCCGGCCTGGAAGTATTCCTTGGTGCGCCAATGCAGCTGCTCCCCGACCGCGTCGGGCAGCCACCCCCAGGACCCCTCGGTCTCGGGCGTGCAGGTCACCTTGAGCTTGCTCTCGACCGCGGCCTTGTTCTTGATCGGCGCGGAGAAGCGCAGGATGATGGGCGCCGCGACCCCGACTGCCTGCCCGTCGCCGATGTTGACGTTGAATTCGGCGACTTTTTTGGGTTTGAGCGTCGCAAAGGAAGAAAGGTACGGCTCAAGCGCCCCGTCCGGGCCTTTCGCTTGCCCGGTGAACAGGTAGGTGCGGCCGAACTCCAACGCGGCGGTGGTTTCGAAACTCGTCCCGTCCAGGCTTATCTTGCCGTCGACTATTTTTCCGTCGTCGCTCATCAATCGGGCTTGCGCGATGGCCCCAGCGGTCGCCGCGATCCTCGCCGAGCTTGCCGGACTGATGTCCTCGGCCCCGTCACCGGGCTCGAAGACCAGCTTCGCCTTTGTTTTCGGCGCGGACGAGAGAGGGCTCGGCTTGCTGTCCTCGCCTGGGTGTCCGCACGAGGAAAAGGCAGCGAACGCCGTCACTCCGGTGAGCGCGGCCAAAGCGGCGCGGCGGGAGACGGGAACAGCCTCCCATGAGCGCGCCGCGCCCTCGCTGAATCTACGGAACTGTCCGTGCACGCAAGAAAGGTTACCTCGCCGCGACAGTTTCGTGGCGGCATTGACACGAAACGCTCGCGGAAGGCCCTCTTCGAACACAGCGGACGCGCGGACGACCAGGAACAGCGCAACGGCTCCGTCAGCTCGTTCCCGTAGAATGCATGCGGGAGTTGCGATATTCCGACCATGCCTAACCAAGGAGGCACTGTGCTCGAAGAACACGACCCGCCCGAAACCGGCCCGCGATCCGGCGCCACCGGGGAAATCGGGGCAGCCGACCAATCAGAGCCCATGCCCCAAATCCAGAGCAGCGGCTTTGACCGGCGCGGGTTCCTGCGCGGCGCTGCTCTTGCCACAGCCGTCGCAGGAGCGGGCGTAGCCGCCTGCTCGACCAGTTCGAAACCAACCAGCGGAGCGGCCCAGAACGTCAGCGCGGCGACCGCCGCGACCGGGCAGGCGGAGCCGAGCGCCCCTGCGGCGGCTTCCGGCGAGACCACGGCGCGAGGCTGGGCCGTCCACGACACTTCCGGGAACCTCGCCCCGGTCTCCTTCGCGCGACGCGCGCTGCGGCCCGACGACATCCGGGTGGACATCAAATACGCGGGCGTCTGCCATTCCGACATTCATTTCGGGCACGCCGACTGGGGGACGCCCCCCTATCCGCTTGTGCCAGGGCACGAGATCGCCGGAATCGTCGCAGAAGTCGGCTCGGCGGTGACCCGGTTCAAGCCAGGCGACCAGATCGCGGTCGGGACCGTGGTCGACTCCTGCGGGCATTGCGCGGAATGCGTCAGCGGGAACGAGGTGTACTGCCTGAACGGGTACACCCACACCTACGGGGCGAAATCCCAGGACCCCGGCGGCTACACGCAGGGCGGCTATTCGAACAGCATCGTCGTGCGCGAACATTACGCCTTCCAAGTGCCCCGCGGCCTTGAGCTGGCGCAAGCGGCTCCCATCGTGTGCTCCGGCATCACGGTGTATTCGCCGATGCGCGCCTGGGGCGTGCGGGAAGGATGGCGGGTCGGCGTGGTCGGGATCGGCGGGCTCGGCCATTTCGCCGTGCAGACCGCCAAAAAGCTCGGGGCAGAGGTCGTCGCGTTCACCACCTCGCCGGGCAAAGCCGACGACGCCAAACGGTTCGGCGCGAGCACGGTGGTGGTCAACGAGGACAAGCGCCAGATGGACGGGCTGGGCAAGTCGTTCGACTTCATCCTCGACACGGTCCCGTACGCCCACAACCTCGAACCGTACTTCCCGCTGCTGAAACGGCGGCGGGTGTTCTGCCGCGTCGGGCTCGGCAAACTCAGCACCCCGAACGAGTGGGGCCAATTGTCGATCTTCAGCAACCAGTTGGTCGTCACAGGCTCGAACACCGGCGGCATCCGTGAGACCCAGGAGGCCATCGACTTCTGCGCGGCCAACAAGATCGGGCCGCAGACCCAGGTGGTCCCCGCCGATCAGATCAGCGAGGTCTGGAAGAAAGTCTTCGACAAACAGGCGCGCTACCGCTACGTCATCGACGCCGCGACGATCACAGGGTGAGCGCGCTCAGTCCAGCCCGCCGCCGAGCACAATAGGCTCAGGCTCAAGCCGCACGCCAAAAGCGTCGAAGACCCCCGCCTGGACCTGCTTGGCCAGTGCCAGGACGTCGGCCGCTGTGGCCGACCCGCGGTTGGTGATCGCAAGGGTGTGCTTGGTGGAGAGCCGCGCTGGGGAGCCCTCCCCGGGGAAACCTTTCGCGAACCCCGACCGCTCGATGAGCCAGGCCGCCGAAAGCTTGGCGCTGGACCCGTCAGGGTACCACGGCATGCCCCGGGGCGGCCCTTCCGGGAACAACCGCGCCGCGTCGGGCTGGGAAAGCACCGGGTTGACGAAGAACGAGCCGGTGCTCCAGGTGTCGTGGTCGTCCTCGTCCAGCAACATCCCCTTGCCCGCCCTGAGGCGCAAAACCGCCTCGCGCACGTCGCGCGCGGGGGCGCGCTCGCCTTCGCGCACGCCCACCTCGACGGCCAACTCCCGATATCGGATCGGAGCGGACAGCCCGTCCGAGGACAGCCGCAGGCGCAAGGCGAGCACGACAACGCACTCTTCTCGGCGGATCGCCGAAGAGCGGTAGCCCAGCCGCAAGCTCTCGGCAGTCGCCCAGCGGTGCTCGCCGGTGCTCCAGTTCCACAGCTCTGCGGCGACCAAGCAGTCCGAGAGCTGGGCTCCGTACGCGCCGATGTTCTGTTTCACGCTCGCCCCGGCATTGCCTGGAATGCCCGACAGGCACTCCAGCCCGCCGAGGCCGGACTCGACGGTGAAGGCGACCAAGTCGTCCCAGACGATTCCCGCGTCCACAGACACAGCGCTGCGTGCCGAACCATGCTCCACCTCGGCGGACAGCCCCTGGCTCGTCACGCGCAACACCGCGCCCGGCCAGCCCTCGTCGGCGGCCACGAGATTGCTGCCGCCGCCGAGGTGGACCGTCGGCACTTGGGCGTCGGCGAGCGCGCCTGCGGCGGCGAACACGCTCTCATGCGTGGGGCAGTCAACGATCACGCCAATCGGCCCGCCCACCCTGAGGGTTGTGAGCTGGGCAAACGTCATGTCTTTGCGGATTTCTACGCCAAGAGCCGCGAGTTCTCGGGGGAGCTGCACGCTTTTCATCACCTGACACGGTAGCCTGCCTGGGTGGCCACTCCTGTTGACTATTCCGCCGAGTTCCCCGTCGACCCGAAACGATTGCACGACGCGATCACCGACCAGAGCTACTGGTCGGACCGGATCAACGAGGTCGGGGGCGAGGGCGCAACGCTCGAATTCGGCCCCGACCCTGAGGGGGACCCGGTGGAGGAAGGCTGGTTCTCGGTTCGCTCGAGCCACGTCATCCCTGAGGACGAGCTTCCGCCGATGATCGCGAAGATGCGCAGCGGGAATCTGGTCATCGAGCGCAGCGAGCACTGGGGGGGCCTCGAAGACGGCTCGGCGGTCGGCTGGTTCACCGTCAGCGTCCCTGGCACGCCCGCGCGGTTGCGCGGCGACGCGGCGCTCTCGCCGAACGCCGCCGGCGGCTCCGCGATCCATTACAGCGGCGAAGTGAAAGTGAGCATCCCTTTCTTGGGGGCAAAGATCGAATCCACCCTCTCCGGCCAGGTGGTCGAGCTCCTGGACAAAGAGCGAGACTTCACCACCACCTGGCTCGCCGCGCACTGACCCCGCGCGGAACCCAGCCCGGCCAGAGCGGCAGAAGAATTTCGTTCGGACACCGAACGCCGCAGATCGCCGCTGTTGCGGCGGACACGGAGGTAAGCTTTTCAAGATGGCGCGAACATTGCATCTCCCGGTTCGGTACCGGCACCCGCCGCAGCGGGTCTTTGAAGGACTGTCCGACAAGCAGTTCTGGGACGACCTCATGGGGCTCTGGCTCCAGCTCACGGACCGTTCCGAGGTCGTGGGGTTCGAGAAGACCGACGACTTCGTCGAGGTCGAGATCAAGCAGAAATTCCCGAAAGAGTACCTGCCGCCGATCGCCAAGTCGATCATGAAGGTGGACATGCACATCACCCGCAAGGAGAAATTTCTCCGGCCGGGCCTTGCGGACGAAGACGAGAACAACGGCAGCTTCTCCGCCTCCGTCCCCGGCGCGCCGGGGAAGTTCAACGGCACTTTGACGATGCGGGAGAGCGGCACCGGCCTGGTCGACGGCGGCTCCGGCGGGACGCTCATCCGACGCAGCATGAACATTCGGGTGTTCGTCCCGATGATCGGTCCGAAGTTGGAGCAGCTGATCTTGGTGAACCTCAAAGAGCTCGTCCGAGGCGAAGCCGAGTACCTGTGCCAATGGCTCTCCCCCCGCCCCCCCGCGTGGACGGAAAGCGAAGTGGACGCGTTCTTCCACGACGGGTGGCGCCCGGATGAGAGCGACCCTCGGGCCGCCGAGCAGCGAGCCGCGCAGGACGCCGCGGACATCATTCAAACCTGGTGACTGCCGTGCGCGTCGCATTAGCGCAAATTCTCTCTGGTCCCGACCCTGAGGAGAATGCCGCGCTCATCGCGCAAAGCGCACGCGAAGCCCAGGGGCGCGGCGCGCAGCTCGTCGTCTTCCCCGAAGCCAGCATGCGCTGCTTCGGGGAGCCGCTCGCGCCTGTCGCCGAGCCGGCGGACGGGCCGTGGGCCACCCGGATTCGCGAACTCGCCGCAGAACTCGGCGTCGCCGTTGTCGTCGGCATGTTCTCCCCTGCCGCGCGCGGCGAAGACAGGGTGCGCAACACGCTGCTGGCCACCGACGGCGCGCAACTCTGCGCGTATGACAAAATTCACCTCTTCGACGCGCTGGGATTCGTCGAGTCCCGCACTGTGGAAGCGGGCGACAGACTTGTCCTATTCGATGTGGGCACGGCGAAAGTCGGACTCACCGCATGCTACGACGTGCGCTTTCCGTGGCTGTATCAAGAGCTCGCCCGGAGCGGGGCGCACCTGTCGGTGGTGAGCGCCTCGTGGGGGTCGGGACCGCGCAAACTCGACCAATGGCGCGTGCTCACCGCTGCCCGCGCATTGGACAGCACGTCCTTCGTGATCGCATGCGGTCAAGCAGACCCTCGTGCGACACGGCGGTCGCAGAAGCCGCGCGCTTCTGACGCGCCCACGGGGATCGGGTTCAGCCGGGTGGTCTCACCGTTCGGGGAGGTTCTCAAAGAAGCCGGAGCAGGTCCTGAGCTGCTGATCGTGGACCTGGACCTCGGCCTTGTCGACCAAGCGCGCGCCGCGCTGCCTGTGCTCGGGCCGGGCATCGGGAAGCGAATCCCCCAAGCAGACACTGGTACAGTGCAGCATTGATGAGCCATCCGAACGATTCCGACCCGAACAAGCCAGCACAAGGCCGCCTTGGTGAAGAGCCGGCCAAGGAGAAACCGCACGTCGAGGACGACGCGACGACAGAGCTTCCGGCTGCTGGGCGCCCTCCTGCCCCGCAGGAAGACTCTGAGGCCACGGCGGTGATCCCTGGCGCCGCCCAAGACGCGGCAGACGAAACGAGCGTGCTGCCCGCGGTCGAGCAAGACCCATCGGTCGCGACGACCGAATTCCCCGCGCCTGTCCCAGCCGACGCGACGGCTGAACTCTCCCGAGCCGAACAAGACCCCTCGGTCGCGACAGCCGAATTCCCCGCAGCAGACGCAGCGGCCTCGGCAGGAGAGGACGCGCCTGGATCAGCCCCGGACACTCCGAGGAGCGTCGACGAGGAGCCGAGCGGCCGTTCGGGCAAGGGGCGGCTGAAGACCGTCGCGCTCAGCCTCGTGGTCCTGCTCCTGCTCGGCGTGGTGGGCGTGCTCGGCGGCGAAGTCCTGGCCCGGCATCTGTTGGCCGTCTGCGCTGAAGAGGCCGCCAAAAACATCCTGAACACCGAAGCCAAGGTGGACTACGACCACAACAAATTCCTGCTGGCGAGCTTGATCGACCACGAGATCCCCTATCTCGCGGTCGAAGCGAAGAACAGCGCCGTGGACAAATACAACCAGCACGGGCAAGTCGAGCTCAAAGAGGCCATCAAAGGCTTGGACGTCTCCGCGCGGATGGACGACATCCACGTCGTCAAGGACGGCGGCTCCGTCGGGCATATGACAGCGCAGGCGGTGTGGACTGCCGATGGCATCCGCCAGACTCTCGCCAACCCCAAGCTGAAAGATCCCAATCAGACCCGCTCCCCGATCACATCAGTGAACGCCGTCACACTCGACCAGCTGCACAACCAGTTCTCGGTCGATGTGAACGGCACGATCGGCGTCCTGCAGGCACGAGCTGTCATTGTCGTGAAACCCGAGATCGACAAGCAGCACAACCTGCAAATCCACATCCAGAGCATCGACCTGCCTGACTTCCGCAAGATCGGCATCGACGTGTCCGGGGTGGTGAACTCGATGGCCCGCCCTGCCATCGAGCAGGTCGCGGGCAAGATCGCCAGCTATCCCATGGGGCTGAAAGCGAAGTCCGTGCAAGTCAAGCACGACTCGATCGTCTTCCAGTTCTACGCGGAAAACGCTCCCCTGGTGAAGGGCACGAAATGCTCCGCCCTGCGCCCGGTGGAGTGAGTCCGCGCTCTGCCGGGTCGCGCTCTGCCGGGTCGCGCTCTGCCGGCTCACGCTCAGGCGGAGTGCCGTCAAACAGGGAAATCCGCCAAGACGTCCTTTGAGCCAGACAGCCCCAGGCGGTGCGCTCCGGCTTCTATCAAGGCCCTGGCCTGCTCTCCAGTGCGAATTCCCCCGCTGGCCTTGATCTGCACGCGCGAGCTGACCGCAGCTGACATGAGTGAGACTGCCGTGACGCTCGCACCGCCAGCTGGGTGGAAGCCGGTGGAGGTTTTCACAAATTCTGCGCCTCCGCGCTCCACCGCGCGCGAGGTTTCAGCCACAGCCTTCGCGCCATCCGACGCGAGGACGAGCAGCGCCTCCGATTCGATGATGACTTTCAGCTTCGCGTCACCGCAGGCCGCGCGGACCGTCGACACTTCGCGTTCCACCGCCTCGTAGTCGCCGAGAAGCGAGTTGGAGAAGTCGATGACCATGTCGATCTCGCGCGCTCCCTGACTGGCGGCGAGCGCAGCTTCGGCTGCTTTGATTGCCGCATGGTGGCGGCCCGAGGGAAACCCCACCACCGTGACAAGCACCAGGCCGGGGGCCGAGACCGGCAGCGCAGAAGGCGAAAGGCACACGCCGAGCACGCCGAGGGATTGCGCTTGCGCGACAGCGGCGGCGACATGTTCGGGCAGGGCCTCCGGTTTGAGCAGCGTGTGCTCGACCATCGCGGCGACCGCAGCTCGCCGCAGTGCGCTCATCGACCCGCTTCCACGAAGGCTTTTGCTGACTTCTCCGCGATCTCGGCCAGCAAAGCGTTGTATTCCTCCGTGGCCTCAAGCGCCACCATGTGCCCTGAGCCCGGAAAGACCACCAGCCGCTCCAGCCATCCGGTCTCGGCGAGGACGTCTGCCATCTCGTAGCTATGCGCGACCGGAGTCATATAATCCTGCCCGCCAGCGACCACGACTGTGGGCACGGTGAGGTTGCGCAGACCAGCGCGCACGTCGAGGCTCTTGGTCAGTGCTTTAATGCACGCGGCGCGCGCGTCGGGCGGGCAGCGAAACGCCATAGCCGTGGTCAGGTCGGTGGCCGCGTCGTCCGCCTCGGGCGACAAGACGATATTGCGGACAATGAACCGGGCTGCGGCAGACTTTCTCACCACCGAAAAATTCATCGGCAGGGGAAGGGCTAAAGGAAAGACGGCCGCCCCGGCCAACAACGACGTGAGCCGGGTGCCGCTGCCCAGGAAGGGAATGGTCGCCTTGCCGAGCAGTCCGTGGGCGCCTGTCGCGGTGAGGACCACCGCGCTGGCCCGCTCCTGCACCTGCTCCGGGTGGTGCAGCGCCCATGCCATGATGCTCATGCCGCCCATGCTGTGGCCCGCGATCACCGCCCGCTCGCCCGCCCTCAAGGTGGCGGCCAAAACAGCGGCGAGGTCGTCGCCGAGGAATTCGACGCGGAACGGTTCGTCGCCCAGCGTGCTGCGCAGATGCCCCCGCTGGTCATACGTGATCACTCGATACTTCTCCGCGAGCGCGTGCACCTGCGGCAACCACACTTGCGCGTCGCACGTCCAGCCGTGGGCGAAGACGAAGGGCTGCGCCTCTTCGGGGCCGTACGTCACCACGCGCAAACGCGCCCCGCCTGTGCTGCTCACCCACGACTCGCGTCCGGGCGTGCGGGGCGGGGCGAAGTCGGGGCGGGTGGCTGGGGTGACCGGCCACAACAATCCTCCAGCGGCAGCGGAGCCCAAGGCCCCGATGGACGGCAGCGCCGAGCGGAGAACACGAAGCAAAGCACGCATCGTGACAGTATGCCAAAACCCAGAGCAGAGCGGGTGTTCGGCCGCCCTGCGGGCGTCGGGCGGCCGAACACCCGCTCTGCTCACTTGGCGGCGGGTCGGCTTTTCTTCGCCGCGGCGCCCGAGCGGCGAGCGGCGCTGCTGTTCGTGGCTTTGCTGGCTCGCTCGCCGAGCGCGCGAGTGCCGCTCGCGACCTTGCCGAGCGCCTCGTCGGTCAGCTCGCGGGCCTGGTCGGCCTTGTTCGCGACCGCGTTCTTCACATCCTGCACCTCGCCTGACTTGAGCAGGCGTTTGGTGGCCTCCTCGCCGCGCTCGGCCAGGTGGCTGAAGATGTCGAGCGCGACCTTGCTGTACGCTTCGGCCACCTTGCGCAGCTCCTCCGGCGAGAACTTGGTCAGGATGTCCTTGATGTCGCTCTGCTCGATCTTCTCGGCCTTCTTCGGCAGATGCTTGTCCCGCGCCTCGTCGACCTTCGCCCGAACCTCGCTCGCGGCGTCCTCCGCAGTCTCGCGAATCTTCTCGACGATGTCGCTCACTGCGGCGAGGGCGAGGTCGCCGAAGCCGACAGCCGCGTAAAACGGGGCCTTGATATCAAGATTCGAGGCCGTCTTCTGCTCTGCCATGGCAATCTCCTTCAATCTGGTCGGTTGTTTGGTCATCAAGCCCCCGTGTTCGCAGAGACTCTTGGACAAAAGCTTCGTAGACCTGGATCAACGCTTCTTTTTGCCGCTCGGTGATCGACCCGTCGGCCAGCACCGCCGCGCGCACCACGTTCGGGCCGCGATCCGCGCGAACTGGGGCGGAAGCGTTCTGCCCGCCGCTCTCGCGGGCTCCCCATTGGACGCGGACCTCGGACGCGGGCGTAAAACCCTGACAGGGCCCCAAAACCTCCGCTTGCGTGTCAATGGCCTGCGCCGAGAGCCGCAAAGCCTTGGCGATCTGACCCATCACCTGGGCGGATGGATTCCGAAGACCTCGTTCGATCTGACTGAGGTACGGGTTGCTGACCCCAGCCCTCTGGGCCAATTGACGCAATGAGACCTGGGCGAGCTCCCGCTGGGTCCGGATGTACTCGCCGACGTCTCCGATCTCACGGATATCCCAGATCTCTTTGACCTCTCGACCCATGACCCCATGCTAGCAAGCTTTGCTAGCACTTGCAAGCACTCTGTGTTTGCAGTTTGGCGCGCGAGCAGAGCTCGGGCTGCTCACACGCCGGTCAGCACGAGGACGCGCTCCTCGCTCAAGTCCTCCATCGCGCTGCGCACTCCTTCGCGACCGACCCCGGAGTCTTTGACGCCGCCGTAGGGCATCTGGTCCGCCCGGTAGGAGGGCACATCGCCGACGATCACCCCCCCGACCTCAAGCTCGCGCCCGGCCTGGAACGCAATGCCCAGGTCGTGGGTGAACACGCCGGTCTGCAATCCGAAGCGGGAATCGTTCACCTTCGCGAACGCCTCGTCAACGGAATCCACTGGCAAAATCGAGAGGACCGGGCCGAACACTTCTTCGGCGATGACTTTCGCGTCGTGCGGCACGCCGGTCAGAACTGTGGGGGCGTAGCTCGTTCCAGAACGGACCCCGCCGGTCGCAACCCTGGCTCCCCCCGCTTCGGCCTCGCGCACCCATGCCTGGACCCGTTTGGCCGAGTCCTCGTCGATGAGCGGGCCGACCTGGGTCGCCTCATCCGAAGGGTCGCCAGTCACGAGCCGCTCGACCTTCGCGACGACCCGCGCGAGCAGGTCGTCGTACACAGCCCGATGCGCGTACACCCGCTGCACCGAAATACAGGACTGCCCAGCTTGATAGTTCGCGAACGTCGCGATACGGGTGGCCGCCCAATCGAGATCCTCTTCGCTGCGCCAATCCGGGCAGACCACAACGGCCGCGTTGCCGCCGAGCTCCAAAACCACCTTCTTGCGGGGCGCCGAGTCACGGATCGACCAGCCCACAGGAACGGAGCCGGTGAAGGAGACAACCGGCAGCCGAGGGTCCTGCACCAGTGCGACTGTCTGCTCGTTCGAAATGTTCAGCACGGCGAACATCCCGTCGGGCAAGTCGGTCTCCGCAACGATCTCGGCGAGCAAAAGCGCCGAAAGCGGGGTGCGCGGCGCGGGCTTGATGATGACGGGGGCGCCGATCGCCAGCGCAGGAGCCACTTTGTGCGCGACGAGGTTCAGCGGAAAATTGAACGGGGTGATGCCGAGAACGGGGCCAATCGGAACGCGGCGGATGATCGCGAGCCTGCCGACCCCGCCTGGGTCGGTGTCCAGACGTTGCAGCTCGCCGGAGAACGTCCGAGCCTCCTGCGCGGCCCAGCCGAAGGTCGCGACGGCGCGCGCGACTTCGACGCGTGCCCATTGGAGCGGCTTGCCGCTCTCCGCCGTCAGAATCTGCGCCGCCTCCTCGGCCCGCGCGGCGATCCCGTCCGAAATGCGCCGCAGGGCTGTGGCGAGCACGTGGGCGGCAATCCCATTGCGGCGCAGCGCATGGGCCGCCTCGACCGCCCGCTCGACCTGTTCGTCGTCCGCGAGTGAGATTTCTCCGACAACACGGCCATCATATGGACTACGCACCTGCATGGTTGACATCCTATGCTCGATGCTGATGTCTCGACACGCCCCTATGATCGCCACAGCGCGGCGGCGCCTCGCCCTCGCTCTTGAGCTCGTGCCCCGCCCCTCGTGGCGGACGGTGCTGCTCCTCGTGCTCTGCGCAGCGATCACCGCGGCCTGCGTGTTCTGGCTGCCCATTCCCACCCCTGCCGTGATGCGAGACTGGGCGCAGTCCTTCGGCGCGGCAGGTCTGATTCTTTTCCTCGCCGCGTACGCGATCATCACCGTCACCCCGGTCCCCCGGACCTTCTTCACCCTCGCAGCAGGCCTGCTCTACGGGTCGTTGCTGGGCGTGGTCATCTCGGTGACCGCTTCCACGCTCGCGGCCGTGCTCGCCTTCCTCTTCGCCCGTCGGCTTGCGGGCGAGCGCGTGCAAGCCTACATCCGCCATCCGCTCGCCAAGCACGTCCAGAGCCAGCTCAGCGAACGCGGGTGGCTCGCCGTCTGGTCAGTGCGGCTGATCGCGCCCGTGCCGTTCGCGTTGCAGAATTACTTGTGCGGCGTGTCCACCGTGCGCCTCGTGCCCTACACAGTGGCTTCATGCTTGGGCCTGATCCCCATGACGACCGCTGTCGTCCTCCTCGGCGACGCGACAACCGGGCATTTCGATCCCATGTTCTTCGTGGTGAGCGGCTGCTGCATCACCGTGGGGGTGATCGGCCTCATGGTCAACTCCCGCTTACGGCAGGGCTCGGCCGACCAGGAAGTTTGATCCCACAGCGGCGATGACCAAGAGCGTCCCCGCCAAAATCCAAGGGCGCGAGGAGTCTTGCTTCACGAGGTCGTATCCGATCTCCGCGTTCAGCGAGCTGTACACGTCCGAGAGCTGGTCGAGCGAGCCTGCGGTGAAGAACTTGCCCCCGGAGAGCTCCGCGACCTTTTGCAAGGACGCGTCGTCTGCGGGGACGGGCACCCTCGACCCTTGGATGTTCACATAAGGAATCGGCCTCGTGGTGCCGAAGGAGATCGAGTAAATCGGCACCTCCTTGGCCTTGGCCTCTTTCGCCGCCGTGAACGCGCCACGAGGGGCGTTCAGATCGTCGGGGACCGTCTCTTTGCCGTCCGACTCCAACACGATCCTTGCGGACGGGGCCTTGGATTTGCCGCCGAGGATGCTCGAGAGCGTCTCGATCTGCTGCAGCGCCGTGTAAATGCCCTCCCCCGTGGCAGTGCGCGCCGCGAGCTTGTCCGGACGGATGGCCTCGTCCAACGCGTGTTTGACGATCTCGTGGTCGGACGAGGGGGCGATCAGCGTCTGCGCGGTCCCCGCGAAGGTGACCAGGCCCAGCTGCAACGTCGGCTCCATCTCGTCGACGAACTTGATCGCGGCCTGCCGGGCGGCGTCCACCCGTGTCGGCCGGACGTCGTCGCACACCATGGAAAGCGAGATGTCCACGACGAGGACGACCGTGGCCCGGTTCTTGGGGACTCTCGCGAGGGTTGTCGGCCCGCTCAGCGCCACAGTCAACAGCAGCAATCCGGCCAAGAGGATCGCGACAGGGACATGCTTGAGGAATTTCGACCGCTTCGGGGCGACTTTGTCGAGAACCTCGGTGTTCGCGAAACGCAGGTAGCGCGAGCGGCGGTACAACTGGACGAAGACGTACAGGGCGAGGAGCGCGGCCACCACGACGGCGAACAAGTACCACCAGGCGTGCATCGGCTCGAAGGGGTTGCCGAAATCGCCCCAGCCACTTGCGAGCGGCGTCACGCTGCCCCGTTCACAAGACCGCGGCGGCGTGCCGAGACGAACCGCACGATCTCCCCGATCCAGTCTTTGTCGGTGCGCAACGGCAGCACGCCGCCGCCCGCGCTGCGCAGGGTCCGATGCACCAAGCTCTGGTGCTCTTTGGCCGCCTCGGAGAAACGAGCGCGCAGCGATTCGGTGATGCGGTACGAGTTGATCTGACCGCTCTCCGCGTCCCGCAACACGACCTCTCCGACAGCGGGAAGGTCCAAGTCTCTGGGGTCGAGCACTTCGACGCCGAGCAGCTCGTGCCGAGCGCCGATGCCGCGCAACGGGCGGTCCCAGTCCACAGGCCCGAGGAAGTCGCTGATGACCACGGCAAGGCCTTTTCGCCGCAATGGGCGGCGGAGGGAGTCGATGGCAGCTGCGAGGTTCCCGCGCTGGCCGTCGGGCGATTTCGGCGTGGTCGCGATCGTGGACAGCAGGTTCTGAACGTGTTGGCGCCCAGAACGGGCGTTCACCCGCACGAGGTCGGAGCCTGTCGCGATGATCGCGCCGTGCCGGTTGCCCGGAGCAGTGGTCAGGTGCACGATCGCCGAGGCCGCTGCGATGGCCAAGTCGCGTTTCTCGCAATTGGTCGTGCCGAAGTCCATGCTCGCCGAAAGATCCACCACGATCCACGTCTCCAGCTCCCGGTCCGCGACCATCTGCCGCACATGGGGATGCGTGGTGCGGGCAGTGACCGACCAATCCATTTGCCGGACGTCGTCACCGGGGACATATGTGCGCGAATCGCCCGGCTCGGAGCCAGGGCCGGGCAAAAGCCCCAGGTGGTCGCCGTGCAACTGACCGTCGAGCTTGCGCTTCACGGTCAGCTCCAACGTTTTCAGCGCCGCAGCGAGCTTGGGGTTGCGCAGCGTTCCTTGGGCAAAGGACGGGGTGCTTTGGGGCACGTCAGGCCTGTCCCGCGTACTGCGCCACGCCCCCGCCGCCGGCCGGTGCGGCGGGCGGCGGCGCCGGATGCGCGCTCACCTGCGGGAGGGCAATGGTCTTGAGCACATGGGCGATGACCTGGTCGGTGGTGATCTCGTCGGCCAACGCGTCATAACTGAGCACGAGCCGGTGGCGCAGGACGTCCGGGATGACCTCGACCACGTCCACGGGAATGACGTAGTCGCGCCCGCGGACCAAGGCCAGCGCCCGAGCGGCTGCGATAATGCCGAGCGTGGCTCGCGGAGAAGCGCCGTACGAAAGCCAGCTCGCGACGTCCGGCATACCGTGGGCTCGCGGGTCGCGGGTCGCTGCGATCACTCGGACCACGTAGTCGACCAGGGCGTGGTGGACGAACACCTCGCTCGCTGTCTCCTGCAGCCGCAAGAGCGAATCCGCGTCCAGCACTTGCCTCGGCGTCGGGGGTTTCACGCCCATGCGGTAGATGATCTCGCGTTCTTCCTCCACCGTCGGGTACGAGACGAGCACTTTGAAGAGGAAACGGTCGCGCTGGGCCTCAGGCAGCGGGTACACGCCTTCGTTCTCGATCGGGTTCTGCGTGGCCATGACGAGGAAGGGCGACGGCATCGGATACGTCTGCCCGCCGATGGTCACATGCCGTTCGGCCATGACTTCCAACAGCGCGGACTGGACCTTCGCCGGGGCGCGGTTGATCTCGTCGGCGAGCACGAAGTTCGCCACCACGGGGCCGAGCTCTGTGTCGAACTCTTCCCTGCCCTGCCTATAGATGCGGGTCCCGACCAGATCCGTGGGGACCAAGTCCGGGGTGAACTGCACGCGGGAGAATTTGCCGCCCACCACTTTGGCGAACGTCTCGACCGCCAGAGTCTTCGCGACGCCCGGCACGCCTTCCAGCAGGATGTGGCCTTTGGCCAAGAGCCCGACGAGGATCCGCTCGACAAGCTGCTCTTGGCCCACAATCACTCGCTTGACCTCGAACATCGCCTCCTCAAGGAGCTTCGCGTCCTTGGCCGCCTGCGCCTGGATATCTGTGCTCACTACAGCCCTATCGCCTTTCCAAGTCTTCTTCAACGCCCACGCTCGAAGCGACCGCGGGCCCCAGCCCGAACCAGAGCCCGAGCCGAAACCGACAGCTTACTCCCGAGAGCTGAGAGCCTGCTGATGAGCATCCTAGCCAAAGCGCCAAGGGCAGGCTCCGGAGCGACACTCGCGCAGAACAGATCCGCCCGAGCTATGCCGGACCCGAGGATCAGAACATGCGCACGACGTCCGGGCACATGCCCCCGGTGCGCAAGCGCGTCACATGCACCCGCTCGCCCGACTGCGGGGACTCGAGCATCCATCCGTTGCCCAGATACAGGGCGACATGCTCACTCGCGTTGGGGCCGTAGAAGATCAAGTCGCCCCGGCGCATTTGCGCGGCGGGAACATGTCTGCCAGCCCGGTACTGGTAGCCGGTGTAGTGCGGCAAGAGGATCCCAGCGCCCGCGAAGGCGTAGATCATCAAACCCGAGCAGTCGTACCCGGAGATCATGTAGTCGCCGTAACGGTCGGCGACGCCGCCGTCATGGATGCCTCGGGTCGGTCCGTAGGCGGAACCGCCGCCCCACGAGTAAATGCGGCCGATCTGGGTGAGACCGCGCCGAATCACCGTCTCAACCGCCTGCTGCCCGTACAACCTCGGCACAT
>JGI2924J29684_1078387_pt1 | contig 45286 bp, 46 predicted proteins | sample BenlonsequencITS_FD_29684 | JGI IMG/M metagenome (IMG submission 29684) | reverse complement strand
ATTAGGAGAATGGGCATAAGGCGAGAAGGGATAAGGGTTTGAGGGATTTCGGTTTGGAGCGGAGTTTATTTTAAATATACATAGTTAGGGGTATGGATTTTTAGGTAAAAGGAACAAGAGAAATGAAATGAATAATAAAGTCGACTCTGTGATAATAAAGTTGTTCCATAAATAAAATAAAGTTATTCCAAGAATAGATTCTTATGTTCTTGGTTAATTCCGTGAACTTGTATGTTTGATGAATGGGATAAAATTAAGATGTTCTGTAAAATAGGTAATTGAATTTAATGGAAAAATGGAGGAGAAAAAGTAAATAAAGTTGTTCTTTTTACAGGGAAAAGGGATAAGGAAAGAAAAATATAATCCTTTGTAATCTGCATGATAAGTAGATTACAAAGGATTTATTTATAAAAAGGATGCATAATTTAATTCCCTATACCTTGCCCCTTGAACCTATTCCAAAGGAATGACTTTATTTTAATCTGAACGACTTTAATTGATGTTTACACAGAAGGCAAGAAAAAAGAGATAGTAATGGATATGATTTGATAATAAGATATAGGTTGAAATTACTTATTTTGATAAAATTTTGTATGAATTTTCAATAAAATAATAGATTTTGCTTGTGGAAAATGAAGGAAATTAAAAAAATATATCGAATATTATATATAAATGTGTTCATATAACTAATTTAGTAAATGTGAGGGTTTTAAAATGGATGAAAAATCTTTTGCCTCCGAAATCCTAAAAAAAACGATAGATAAACTAAATTCACTGGAAGATTGGACTGAAGAGTATAGTAGAACTTTCAAAGATTTATTTGAACAAGAAAAGTATGATAGTCAAGAGGAAATATCCAGGGCTATTGGGCAGGTGGTAGAAAACTATGTTAAAAAGTATTAATATTGAAAATCTAAGAGGAATTAGATTTAATACGAACATTGATTTAAATAAAAAATCTTTAATTATTTTTGGGGAGAATGGAAAAGGAAAAAGTTCAATTGTTGATGGAATTGAATATGCAATTACTGGGGATATTAAGCATATTTCTTCAACATGTAGAGAAGTATCATTAAAAAAACACGCCCCTCATATATACGCAGATTTTCAAGAGATAAAAGTTGAAGTGGAATTTAGTGATGGAAGCGTATTATCTAATTATAAAGAGCCTGAGAAAGGCACATTGGCATATAGAATAAGAAATAGTAAATTAGGAAACATAAATATTTTAAGACGCTCTCAACTGTTAGATGCTATTTCTGCCCAACCAAAAGAAAGATATGATTTGTTAAAGCAATTTCTGCCACTTGCTGAAATAACAAAATTTGAGAATGCTTTAAAAGGAGTAGTTGATAAGTTTCAAGGGGAAGTAAATAATCTTAAAACAGAAATTGAAAATCATATGAGGAACATTCAGGCTGCTCTTGACATAAAGGATTTAGGTTCTGTTACTTCTGATAATATCTTCTCGATACTTGTAAATAGAGGTAAACAGTTTAACATAGAAGATATAAAAGACTTTAAGGAAATACCGGAATACATAAAAAAAGTTGATAATTATATTGAGTGTATGGGAAATATAAATCGAGATGTAATTATTAGGAATTTTTTGAATTTGCTTAATGAACTAATTGATAAAAAATCACCTGAACTGTTTGCAAAAGCGATTTATGATAATATTAACACAAAACTTGATTTGGTTCAGAAAAAGAAAGTTGTTTTTTACGAGGAATTTCTCACTACAGGTATTCAATGGTTACAGGAAGAAAACAAATCACTATGTCCATTTTGTGAAAGTCCGATAGATGTACCAAGTGTTATAGAAAGAGTAAAGAAGAGAATAAATGAGAATTCGGAGTATTCAACACTTAAAAAGGAGTTTCAAAGAGATTATAGTATATTGCAGTCAGAACTTAAATGGTGGGAAGACAATCTAGACAAGATTAGAAATATAAACAAAAAAATTAATGATGAAAATATTGAAAATTTATGTAAAACAATTGAAGATGATATCGAGAATTTCAAGAAATTAGTTCCTAATAGCATACAAGAAATCATTATTGTAAAGAATTTGCCAAATTGGAATGAATCTATTTATAAAAATGCTATTCATCTAAAAAATGAGTATAGTAACAAAGTACTTCCAAAGGATGCCGTGTTATTACTTAACGAAGCAATTAAATTTAAAAATGATTTAAAAATTGTATATGACAACATTGTACATATAAATAAGAAAACTAAAGAAAATACTCTTTTAAATAAAAAATATAAAATTGCTAAGCAATTTTATGAGGAATTGGTTCGCCAACGTAAAAATTCCGTACAAGAAATTTATGATGAAATTAAAAATGATATTAATAGTTACTATAGTAGTATGCATTTTGAAGAGGATATAGGTGATATTGATTTAAAAATAAAAGATTCTTCAAGCAAGGGAAGTGTCATAATAGAAGCAAGTTTCTATGAAAAGAGTGGTGAGGACCCGAGAGCATATTATAGTGAATCACATCTTGATACTTTAGGATTGGCAATTTTTCTAGCATTATATAAGCGAGAATGTTCAAAAAATAAAGATTTAAGATTATTAATATTAGATGATGTGCTTACATCTGTTGATGCGGCACATAGAATCAATATAATAAACCTTATTTTTTCTGAATTTAAAGAACACCAATTAATTATTACAACTCATGATATTGTATTATATAAGGAAATCCTTGAGTTAGAAAAATTATATGGAGGAAATAACAAGTATAGAAATATTGAGATATGTGAATGGACGAAAGATAGGGGACCTATATTAGATGATACTAAGTCAGAAATTGAGAAGTTAAGGGAACATTTAACTAATCCTCATACAGATAAAAATATTCTTGCTTCTGCTACTGGTACTTTTCTGGAACTAGTTTTATGCAAATTAAGGTACTCTTTGGAATTATCAATCCCTGCAAAATATCAAGATAAATATACCATTGTGGATATTTGGGATAACTTATACTCTAAATTAAAGAAGAATAAGGAATTTTATAGGTTAAATTCAAAGGTATTAGATTCCATCAATGTTTCTAAGTTTATTAGAAATATAAGTGGGTGTCATTATAATGAATGGGCTCAAGGAGTATCCAAGGATGAAATAAAACAATTCACAAATAATGTTATACGGTTTTATGAGATAGTATATTGTAGCATTTGTAACTCCTTTATAAAAAAGAGTAATGATAATGAAGATTATCAATGCAATTGTTCGAGATTGCAATATAATAAAAAAGACCAATTATTAATTTCATAATTTTTGAATTTATATATGCATGAAATTATATACTTTATTTATAGTTTAATAATCACATCTATCAGATTTGCAAAGCAAGAATTTCGGACATACAATAATAAACTAATAAAGAAAATTACTAGTAAGAATACTAAGAACAACGGAGTGTTAGAATAACTCCGTTGTTAAATCGCTTAACTATTATCTGCCAATTTACACAATTCATCCCAACTTAGATTCCTAAAATCAGTTAAGTTTTTGCATATGTCATTTCTTATTTTTTTATGTTTTGTCATATAATCTTTTCTTATGGTTATATAAATGTAGTTTTTCGTAAAGACAAATAGATAGCCGTCTTTACTTCCTAAGTTACCAACCCTTGCAAAGCCTTTTACATTATTCATGAAAAAATCATCTCCTTTCTACTTTTAGTATAACAGATGTTTATTGGTATTTCTTTTGATAACGAATAATATACAAATTAATCAAGAATTTTAGAATGACTGTAATCTGAATCATTACCCAATTCCAGTTTTAACCTTTTTATGTAACCATAAAGCATTTTGATAATCTCAATCAACTTTTTATCTAAAGCATCATATTGTTCTTTATTTATATAGCCACTCTGATGGGCGGTAAGAAGATGGTTTCTAACTTCTCCTGCGCTACCTAACGCAGCATTTGCATGAAAGAGTTCTCTTTTAATAAATAATTGGGTGTTTCCTTCGGCAATATTTGCTCCTATACTCCTAACAGCCCTTACTAACTGGTCTGTAAGCCTATATTGCTCATAACTCGGAAACCCTTTAACCAATTCTCCTATTTCCTGTTCCAATACATTCGCCTTCTGCCAAACCTTAAGCGTCTTAAAATCCTTTATGAGTAAATTTTCAGACATATAACTCATCCTTTCAAATCAATTTTTTACATTATATAAAGGGTTAGGGATAAGTCAAATTCTGATGTTAGAATTTTTATAAAGTAATTACTGAAGGGTAAAAGGGTTAAGGGGCTTATAATACATTATTAATCCTTAGTCCATGTACCTCGTGCCTAATACCCTAAACTAGTTTTTGTCGCATTAAAATCTATATGAATGCAGTAGTTTCAGGAGGTTAAGGGATTTTACTAAATACATATATATAAGTGGAAGGATAAAAGGGAGAAAGAAGAAAGGGATTAGGTTAAGATAAAAAGAGAGGATAAAAAACACTTGACTTTGTATAAAATGATTTAATATAAAATAAACGTTTACGAATAATAAGGCATTTTACTCTAACATCATTAAAAACCTCCGTATTGTTTATATTTTTATTATGCTTACCAATTCAGGTAAGCAATTTTTTTGCAAAACAGACTTGAATTTTTAAAGAATCCTTTATTAAAAGAACTATAACGAACTTAAATTTATTAAAGAAATGGAGGAATTTCTATGGAGAATAAAATTATCTTAGGATTAGACAATGGAAATGCTTATACCAAAAGCAGTGAGGGTTTTAGTTGTCAGTCGGGCTTTACAAAATCTGATGTAGAGCCTATTACAAAACAAAATCTGCTTATTTATCAAGGTATTTATTACAGCATAGGAAACAACAGGTCGAGCGTTCAATTAGATAAGACTCAGACTCAGGATGCTTTTATAATATCTTTGGCTGCAATAGCAGATGCAATTAACAAGGCAGGAATAGAACAGAAAGCAGATGTATTTTTAGGTGTGGGGCTTCCTATCATTCACTACGGTAAAATGAAACATAAATTCAGGGAATACTTTATAAGGGACAATATCAAGTTTAGTTTTAATGGAAGCGATTATGCGGTTAATATTGTTGATTGCAGGGTATACCCCCAAGGTTACGCAGCCTTTATTAATATCTACAAAGACTATAAAAATGTATCAGTAGCAAACGTAATTGATATCGGTGGCTATACTACAGATTTTTTCATAGTAGAAAACGGGATAATTAACACTGCAACCTGCTATTCACTACCGAACGGCACAATCACATTGTTTGCATCCATACAGCAGGAATTATTAAAAATAAACATTAATCTGACAGAAAAGCAGATACAGGATATTATTTTAGGTAAGCAGCCAGTTTTATTTGATGCAGATATAAATAAAATGATAGAAATAAAAGCAAAGGAATATGTAGAAAATTTGCTGACAAAGATTTTAGAATACGGTTTTGAATTCAGGAACCCAACAATAATCGTTGGTGGTGGGGGTATGATGCTGAGGAAATATATAGAGTCTTCGGATAGAGTAAAATATATAGAAAACCTTGACCAGTTTGCTAATGCACGTGGATATAAGATTTTGCTGGAACAAGAACTAAGAAGGTGATTTTATGGCTGTAAAAAGAATTAATTTATCTTTTTCTTTAGATAGGAAAGATGATTTAGAAGTATTTAACATACTATCAAAACAGAAATATAAAACAGATTATGTAATTAAGGCAGTGTTAAGTTATATAGGGGAAAGGGATAAGGGTTTTGATAAGGAAATAGTCAAACAGGCTGTGAAAGAAGCGATAGCGGAATGTGGAGGAATTACCATAGAAAACAAGGGAAAAGAGAATGATAGTTGCGTACAACATGAATTGCCTGACGATATATTTAATATGTTTAATAATCTATAGCCTTTAACCTTTATAAGCAGTGAAGTTTAAGACTTCCTGCTTTTTTCTTGTATAAAAGTATAGGTGGAGAGACATTGAATAAGCCATAAATTACCTTAGGTTAAGCCTTATTCCTCCTTGCCCCTTTCTCCTAATTCCTTATTCTATAATACACAGTCCCAAAAAGAACTGGAATAAAAAGTTAGGAACTAAAAGGAACTATAATATGAGGATAACTAAAATTAAAGATATACTTCTTTACAAATAATTCTAGGATATGCTATATTTAAAGTGCATTCTGGGGAATGTAGTTGGCAAACGGGCAAAATAGGGGAAGAGATTGCTTTGTTGCGGTTTCTTTCCCTATTTTGTTTTATACAAATTAATTTTTTTCAGGAACGCGAAGTGTAAAATCCGATTTTAGAAACGGTTTCCTTAATTAGAAAATAAGTAAGATAAATTATTAGAATTCAAGCATTTCACATTAAAAACAGAGCAAATGCATAGGTTTTGAACAGGTAAAAGGATTAGAAACGATTTTAAAGATTTAACGGACAAAAAGTGATTCTAAAAACATAGTTTGAACAGGTAAAGGACAATTTTAGATTGGAATGGAGAGAAACCAGGTTAATCATAAATAAATTGAGCATTATTTTTCTTACCCATTGAATCTTATAACAAAAATAAAAATGGCTTTCAGCGAATCTGAAAGCCTTAAAATGTTATTCAGAAATATTAATCAGATAACCATTCTTCAAGATATTTTATCATTTCACTTACATCTGGATAATGTTGTGAGAATTTATCAGGTGCCAATTCGGGCATTTTATCTGACAATTTATTCAGTAATTTCTTTAATTCATCGAGCAAATCTTTTCCATCGTTGTAGTTATAGAAGTATACAGTTTGAAGGATGTCAAAATAGTATTCTGCATCCTGGTATTCTCTTGTGTCCTTACCAAAGTTGTTGCCTATTGAAGCAAGTATGCTTTTGATTTCTTGTTTTAAATTCTTGACTTTCATATAACCACATCCTCTCGATTAGTTTTACACAGGATACAGAATTATGGTTTTGAAAGTCAAGTTTTTTTGATTAAAAAAATTTTTAAGATTACGGCTCATTAAAAAGGAATACTGACATCGTCATATACAGGAGTGAAGTTGCCATCATCCAGTATAGTGGTGCTAGGGGCTATACTAGTTGAAGAATGCTGACTTCCTTTTTTATGGATGTAATCCCATACATCAAAATCTTTATTTTTTATTATATTACCGACGATAGCGGCAATCTGTTTTTTGGAACATTCGTTATCTATTTTTTTAATTATGCCTATATCAAATCTCTTTTTAAGGTGAAACAGTTGCGCTTTAGAAATGTTGATTAGGCTTCCTTCAACATTTCCTTCTTCTTGGGTACTGTCTATATTAGTATTGCTGTTTTCTTTTATGGCAGCCTCTGTTTCATTAGTATTCTGTACGTCAAGGAAATCCTTTGTAGAAAGGCTTAATAGAATTTTAATTTCGTCTTCCTTAAAGGAGCATAATTTCTTTAATAATTTAAGTTGCTGATAAGTCATATTCTTAAAATCTAAATATTTATTAAGCATTTCACCAAAACTAATTATCCGCTCAACATCTCTTGGGTCAATAAACAGGATTTCACTTTCACTATAAAGACCTGTCTTTAATAAAGCACTTAAATCTTCATTGCTAGCAGGGGCAAATGAATATGCCTGCTTTTCCCAGTGATTAATAAAAAGTCTTAGCATATCATCATCATGCAGTTTAACAGAGCAATCAGTTATATCTTTTCCCATTTCCTTAAAGGTATTTATAATTCTAATATTCCTGAAACCAAACTGCCAAAGGCGGTAGGCTGCTGCGATACTTTTGTTTTGCCCAATTTTATTGTCATCATTGTCGAAGAATAGGTTAAGAGTCACATCTTTGCCAAAATACTTGTCAATTAAATATATTTGATAGTCGGTCAAGTTTGCCTGCCCAAGAGAAACAGCATCATATCCCATACTGGAAAGTTTAATCGCATCTGCAATCCCTTCTGTAATCCATAAGGTATTAATGCACTTACCCTTAAGTTCATAAAGGTTAAAAAGGAAGTTTCCAACCTTAAAAGGAACAAAATCTCTATATGTTGTTCCGTTTTCATTTGTTATCAAGTTGTCCTGGTAGTCGGTTATGTTTAGATATTTATAATGTCTTGGAGCACTTAAGTCAGTCCGCCGGCACTGATACCCGACAATAATGCCGGTTTCATGGTCTCTTACAGGGAACAAGACTCTGTTATTCAACATGAAGAAATCGCTATAGTAGAGTTGATGTTGGCTGCTTTTATCAAAAAATATTAAACCATATTTCAAAGCAGTATCTATGTCTATATTATATTTCTTACTCATATAATCAGTGAGTTTATCGACAGAATTTAATTTATCTGCATTTTTGGTAAAATCCTTAATCAGTTTACTGTTCTTAGCCACCTGAACCGCCTCGTCATAATCAGTAATTCCATTAACAATGATATTTTGGGCTTTAAGATGCCTGATAGTCATTTCAAGGTCCAGTGATTCCAGTATAAAACCGGGCTTGTTTGTAGAGTTTGAAAGAGAAACTTCTAAAGAAGGCTTTGTTTGTTGTTCTTCTTGGTATTGGCGGACTTGTGACTGTTCTTTAGAAGAAAAATATCTTTCGGGTAGAAGCCAAATATCATAGTAGTCCGTATATCTAAGACTATTAGTTTTACGATAACGTTCTAATATTTTATCTTTCAATTTCTGTTCAAAATCTGCGATTGAATTGAATCCTAAGTTCAGTTTAGTAAAATGGTTTGCAGCAAAAATTTTTGCATCATTATAACTGTTCCTTCCAGAAATATTTTGCATATACATAATAAATTCAAGGTATGTGCCGCTTTTTCCACAGGCGTTGCAGTGAAAACATCGCTTGTTATCATTCATAGAAAGGGAAGTTGGGTTATCTGCACCGTGATGGAACGGACAAACAAACCGTCCTTTGCTATATTTCCCTTTAAGCCCGTAAAAGTCTTTCAATTTTGCGGCAGTAAGAGATTGCTGGATTAAGGGTTCGATATCATTAAGGTATTGAAATATTAAAATACCAACATCGTGAGAAACTTTTTTGGCTATGATGCTATCTATACTTCTGTTCATAGACTATTCCTCCGTTTCACCAATTTTTGCTGAACGTATTATAGCGACAAATTACTGTATTTCAAGAAGAATTTTTTTTCGTAACAAAAATGTAATAAAAAAAATTAGGCTCAAAATTTGACAAAGAAAAAAATATGGCTAAAATGATTAATACTTCAAGGTACTTCAGTTCGCGAAAACTTTGCGAAACATTGAGAGACGCCTTGAAGTTATTGAAGTATGAAGCATTAATGAAATGGTATATCTACTTCTGATTTTATTCAATTTGTTTTGAACTGAAGTAATGGAGAATGAAAATAAATACTTGAAATGATTTATTATCAATCATTAATATGCCTCAAAAAATAGGTTAAGGAGGCATATTAATGATGAATATACAGGTATTAAAGGTTTCAGGAAATGGTAACATAAATGCTATTGCTGATACAATTAATAAATACGTAATTGAAGATGGCATTGTCCATATTGATGCAATAGGAATAAAGGCAACATATACGACAGTAAAAGCCCTTATACAAGTGGTTGAGTCTCTGGTAAATAAAGGATATAGGTTTAATTTGAGGCCATATTACGTTAAAGTAAACACAGCAGGAAATGATATACAGCCAATTAGTAAGACTGCCATTCGGTGGACTTTGATTGCTAAGGAAAAATAATTTAAATCTTGTATTTATAATCAAAATATGGTAGGATAATACACACAGCCGAAGGTGTCACACTTCTCCTATACTGCACAACGCAGAGGAGAGGTGTTTTTTTATGCATTTATAGACGTAATTAAATAGTAGGTAAACGAAGCGGATGTATACAGAAACATATAAGAAAGTAGGTGAAAGTATAGGAAAAAGATTGTTAGATTTACAAAAATAAAGGTATATATTATAATGTTCTATATTAGAACAAAAGTTATTTTTCTAACCCTAACAGCCAGCCAGGGCTGACTTTTAGGATTTGACACAGGGCAAGCAATTCAAAGTCGGTGACAATACGTCTCTGCTGCTCGATTTTGCTGATACTTGCCCTGTCTATATATACAGCCATTGTCTCCAACCTGGCTGATAACTGCTGTTGGGTTAGATTGCTTTTTAACCTTGCAACTTTTAACCGAGGCCCGATGATATTACGGTTATCATTGTCGAGTACCAATTTCATATTTACCACCTTTGTGTTTTATTAGAACATTTTAAGTTTAACCGAATATATAAACTTTTATGTTCTAATAAAGCACATAACATGGTTTTATAGGAGAATGTGCTATGGAGGAGTTTGTAAAAACCGGCAAAACAGTATGCATACTGATAAATAAGCAAGGCAGGATTTACTACAGTAATATCGGTAAGGATGTTGCTGAAAAGTGCCTGGAAGATATTCATATCTTTGACCATTTGCCTGCTGACGGTACTGTTAGTTACAATGTTGGGTATTACACTGTCACTGCTGATACGGTTGATTTGGATGAGGCACACTACTATTTGATTCTTATTCAACCGCAGGGCAATTTATATAAATATGCTTACAGGGACTCATTTACAGGCTTATACAACAGAAACTACTGGGAGCAGTTGATATCAGGTAAGATGCACCGCCCCATACCCAAGAGGTTTACTTTAATTGTTATTGATGTGGATAATCTGAAAAGCCTTAACGACAACAGGGGGCATCTGGCAGGGGACAAGGCTATACGGATTGTCGGGAAGTCTATTAGAGAAAGTATCCGTAAACAGGATATTGCTGTACGGTATGGGGGAGATGAGTTCTTTATTCTTCTTGCAAATACGAAAAAGGCTATAGTAGAAAAGGTGATAAACAGGGTTAAGGAAAATATAAGAAAAAGAGGGAAAGAAGAAAATATTCACATTGAAATAAGTGTAGGGATGGCTTGCTCAAATTCTATTAATAAACTGGAAAAGGTGATAACTATGGCAGATTATAATATGTATAAAGAAAAGAGGGAGAAGAAGGTCCAAGTGAAGCATATAGGAGATGAATTAAAGGATATAAAACAGAAAATAGAATCGGTAAGGGAGAAATTGAATAGTAAAGTGCTTGATGAGAGAAATATGTCGATTAACAAAGAACTGTTGGAATTAAGCATAAAAATGGATAAACTTATTTTCGAATATATAAATGAATTCAAGGAAAAACATTCAAAATAGATTTAATTTTTTTAATATCTTACTTCAGGAAAGTTTCGAGTTTTGTGTTTGTAGAAATTTACAACATTATGAAAGCCTCTTTTTACCAAGAAGAAGTTCAGTATCTAAAATGTTCTCAAGATTTGGGTCTTCGAAAACAATATCAATTATATAGTTGTATTTCTGCTTTTTGAAAAAGCCTCTTCCTTCGTCACCTATCCATTTAGGCTGTAATTTTTTTGCATCAACAATATTTTTTTGAAAAAATGCTTCAATATTATAGATTACATATTTCATTTCTTCATCATCCACTTGCGGGTTCGTATCCAAATAAGAAAATATTATTTTAGTATTATCAAGCATTATGTTAAGTGCATCCTGAAAGGATTTGTCATCTTTATTGTAATGTCCTGGTATAAAAAATGTTTCCGGTGAACTTACACTTTCAAAGCATTCCAAGGTTGATAATTTATCTGGGTCTTTGGGTAAATAGTATTCTCCGTTTCGATAATCATTTAGTTCGTCCCATACCCTGCCTAAAATATTCGCTGCACTCATTCCAATATAATATGGAATTTTGGAATTATTATATAAATAAAAATAGATACCATTTTTACGTTTACCTTCATTGAAGTAATTGTAATTAGTACGCCATGAAGTTTCGTTTAAAACGTCTCTTGCAGGCAACTGCTTATGTATTACAACTGAAATTTTCATATTTTCCATATTGAATCCTCACAAACACATAAACTATGAATCTTCAGTATTCATACTATCTAATTTACTTAAATAATAATATCAAAAATTTCCCACTACGTCAAAATACTTGTTTTCTTCCTTTGATTTTTTGTTCTGCAATGATATTATAGTAATAACTGAAAAAGGATTAAGGGGTTAAAGTAAATCCTACATATTACACAATTATTTTTTTCCTTGTGCCTTAAGCCTTCATTTGATAGAATACAAGCAAAAAATGCTGTTAATAATTTTACTGTTGGAAAAGATTGCCGTGTTTTTATAAGTATATAAACGAGGGAGGAAAGTACATATGGCGGAATATGTGTTCAGGAATGTGAGTCAAATAGGCGAAAAGGAGTACCAGACAGTAATTGATGGACAGGAATTAGCAGAGATGTGGAGGGATGGGATAATAACATATAACCCAGAAATCCAGAGAGGAACAAAGGTAAAAAGGGGAAAGGACAATAGTGAAGTTGAGGTTGCTGTGTACAATAAAGCCAATGTGAAAAAAATCTATACTTCTATGCTTTCAGGCCAATATTTTACGGATATGATTACATTAAATGTTCTTGAAGATGGCAATGAAAAAGTCGAACTTGATGATGAGGGTAATCTTGCTGTAGATGGCGAAATAAACATTGCAGATGGGCAGCACAGAATTAGGGCTTTAAGCATGATTCTTGAAGGAAACGAAAAAGGGGATACATTCTTCGATTTAACCGAACTAAAATTCCCTGTAAAAGTTACCCACTATAATGTCCAGACCGCACAGCAGCAATTCCACCAGTTCTCTCTAGGGCTGAAAATCAGTTCAAGCCGTGCGGAATATTTTAATCAAACGGGCCTTGCAAACATTATTGTTAGAGAACTTATGAAAAACAGCGACCTGGCTGGCAGGGTAGAAGTGGTGAGAAATTCCATATCAAAGAACGACGAACGACACATTGTAACCTTTGCTACTCTTGTAAATGCCATAGAGATAGTTTACAAGGATTTAGAAACAAGGGTTCAGGCGATGGAATTATCTAAATACCTTGCAGAATTTTTCAATGAACTGATAAACCTTATTCCCGAGTTGCACAACTATGAAAAGAGGGCGCAAAGCAAGGAAACATCGCTAATAGGGGAAAATTTCATGTTCTACGGATATGTGGCCATAAGCAAAGTTCTAAGGGATAAGGAGAATTGGAAGGAGTATTTGCCATTAATTAATGAACTAGATTTATCAAAAGGCTCTAAGCAGTGGTACGGAGATGTTATTAAAAGAGGAAAGGAAAAAGGATATACTATCGTAAATAACAATGAAAGCAGAAAAACATTTGTTAATAAGATTGAAAGAATGTTTAAAAAGTTATTAAACGAAAAAACAGCGTGACTTCAGTGGTAAAAAATATGGCTGACAGATTGCTGATAGTAGGCTAATCTGGCAGCCTTTTTTGGTTAGATGGGGAAGGTTTATGGAATCAGTTATAAGGTTGATATCTGGGGCAGGAGTATAATTTTTGTCGCATAAAAATTCACCAAACCCCTTAAACCATAAGCCTTTGCCCTGACTCACTAATATACATATTATGATTAGGTTTGAAGAAGGGGAAAGGATAATGGGTTAAGTATTTAAAAATAAAATAAACTTGACATAGATACCCAGTTATATATAAGATGTATCCGTCTAATGAAGGCTTAAGCATAGTATCGCTTTCTTCTAAGTAACTGTCTACTCAAATTAGTAGGCAGTTTTTTTATTGCCAATTACAGGCAAGATGGGTGCAAGGTATAAGAAATTTAGTCCTATGGCAAATCAATATTGTCAATTTTACATATTTTTACATGTGTTATACTCAATTATAGAGGGGTAAGGCTTAAAAATCTCAAATTTCTTATGAGTTATACTACAAATGTGGAAATATAGTAAAAATTTTCTAAATTACAATATGTTATGCTTAATAGTGAAGGAAGATATGGTTTAAAAAATCTCAATTTTCTTATATGTTAAACTATCAATAGAGGGGTGAAAATGCTTATAAAAATAACCAAAAATTGTATGTGCTATACTTATAATGTAAGGGTTAAATGGTTCAAATGAAGTTTGAAAAATTTGGACCCTATGCTTTTAGAAGTACATTTTACTCTAACGATATGAGGTAATCAAGGGAGGTGGTTTTGTGATAAGTATTAGAGCACCTACTAGAAGAAAATGAGAGGCATTTTGCCGAATGCCCCTGTGATATTGGAAATAAAAAATTAATTCGTTAATCAATATTATATCAAAATTAAGGAGAGATGAATATGGGTAATATAATATCTTTAAATTCCATTGAATTAGAGAGGCATATTTGCCAATTAGGAGATTTTGTAAAAAGATATGTAAATGGTCAGTTTGAAGAGGAATACTATGTAGGGAATTGGTGTAATTATGACCACCTAGATAATTCAAAAGTATTTCCTGCTGATGGTGAATATAATCAAGTCGCAATTGGCGAAAATACCATAACAGTAATTATGAATAATGGGTGTATTTTTGAATATGTAAAATCTAAAAGGTGCTACTATACTGAAGAAGAAATTTTAAAAATAGCAGATGAACTTTTTAATGGAAAAGAGTTAATGTTAGAGGAATACCGAATAAGAAACGGAAAAAAGGAAAAAGCAGTATACCCTATAAGTTATGATGAAGTGGTAAAACTAATTAAAAATGCATTCTATTGTGGCATAAGCCGAGCAGGTAGAAGAGATTTTATTGTTAATTTAGAAGAAAGCGACAGTCTCTCCATAGAATTTTTTGTTAATCGCAAGGAGCAAGATGTTATATGCTTGTATAATAGAATTTTTGTGCAATCTTTAACTAAAAGAACAGTAACCTATAATAAAATTATCCAATCCAACAAATTCAGAAGCCATATGCAAGTGCATGAGAAAGATTTTATAATTCCTTATCAAAATATTATTCAATATGCTTCATATAAAGGATACTTTAATGATATAAATGAGAGATTCGTAGATATGGTAGTTGAATTTCCATTTAATATCGGATACTCACTGCTTTGTGAGACAACTGTTCAGGATACTATTGTATATGCAAAGAGAAAGAACAGAGAAATATATAGCAGGTTTACATTGGATGGGGAAAAGAAACTGACGAATAAATGTGTCTTTGTCTTAAATAGAAGCAATCAGAAGTCTGATGAATATTACCTTATAACCATGTTCCCAGGAGAATACCTGGTAAAAGAGCCGCAGGACAAAAACATAAAAGACGAATTAGAAAGGCAGAGAATGCTGGAGTTTTGGAGAAATCATGCACTTGTGTTTAATCCTAAGGACGTTGATTTAGAAACAGCAACTTACTCATGTCCATATGATTTGGGGGCATAGTAATTGCAACTAATAAACTGAGAGTTCATAAGAGACCAATTCTTCTCATATGAACTCTCAAACTAAGACTATTTAAATTGAGACTATCTTAATACTTAAATTAATATGGAAGGATGATTAAATATGAAAAAATTAATTATCAATTACACCGAACTTGTTGATTATCTATTAGAAAATAGAGGAATGGATGGATACATTTATTTTTATGAAAGTATGGAAACAGAACAAGGCATAGTTATTTCTTTCAGTACCTTTGATACAGGCGATTCTATTTATAGAATGAAGTTTTGCCCAAGCGACCACGGCTATGATACAAGTTTAGAGCCTGGGAGTTACAGTCAAAGTGAGTACGGTACAAGTTTTGAAGAAGAAGATGTAGAAGGTTATATTGCAGGATTAGATGAAATTATTGCAGATAAATACAAAGAATTCTATGATGAAGATGTAGAGGTTGTTTTTGTCGATTAGGAAATAGGTTATTTGTCAAAAAGATATGGACTGATAAGGAGCATATACCCTAGTAGGTATGTGCTTCTTGTTTTATTTTTAGAGAATTGGAAACAAAACTATTGACTTTTCCTAAAAGTAGTAATATTATATTCATAAAGAAAGTGGACTTAAGGGGAAATTATGTTATAGAACGATGGTGAGTTAAGTGAATTGCGTGTTTATTACACCAGATAAAATGGATGGAAAGCGGATTTCTTATGATTATGTAGTACAGCAATATGAAATACAGCGATTATTACAGAGGCGTCCCCTTATAACATTAATTGATATTTGCAAAGAAATAACAAGTGGGATTCGGGTTAAGAAAGAGTATTATACAGATAAAAACGGATATAAGATTATTGCTCCTGGAGACATAAGAAATGAAGTTATATATATTAATGAACTTAAAGTAGTACAGCCTGAAGTAGTAAGAGAAAAAGACATTATAAATAATGGAGATATATTGATTACAGCCTCAGGTAAATCAGGACAGGTAATTTATGTAAATGAAGTATTAGAAGGATGTGTAGTAACATCGGATATTATTAAAATTACATTAAGGGATAGGGATAAAGGTATAAGATTATATAAGTTTTTAAAAAGCAGTATAGGACAAATGCTGTTAAACTCCATAAAAATAGGGATTTTAAATAAAATTTTTGTGGAGGATGTTGAAAATTTATTAATTCCTGAAGACTTTGATACATATCAGGAAGATTGTTCTGATGATTCTACAGTATATGCAGAGGCTGAAAAACTATACAGGTCTGCAGAAAACATATTTTACAGGGTATTTGATTATAAAGGTGAAAAAAAGAATCTTAAACACTTTTATGTGACAGAATACCTTGACAGTCACAGATTAGACCCTGAGTACTACTCGAACTTTTACACTGAACTGTATAGGGTAATTCACAAGAATTTTGATGATGTAAAATGGGAGGAACTTGGAGAACTTGTAGAAATAAAAAAAGCAGATAAGCCCGAAATAAGTAAGAATCAAAAAGTAAAGTATTTTTTGTTAGCGGATATAGACCCGAATTTTTCAATCATAAAAGAAACACATGAGGATTTTTATGGAAATTTAAGCAATCGGATGAGATATATTGTGAGGAGGGGAGAAATAGTAACTGCCAAAGGAGGCAGTGCTACAGGGACTAAGGGACATGCAACGGCACTTATTACAGAAAAATTTGATGGTTTGGTTACGACAGATGCTCTATATAACTTGGTCCCCAGAAGAATTAATCCTTACTATCTTCTGTTTTTGTTTAAACAGCCAATAATTCTAAACCAGGTAAACATGTTTACTAAAGGGACACTATATAAACTCATTCAAAGAAATGACTTTGAAAAAATCAAAATTCCAAGACTGGAAAGTAGTTTGGAAGAACAAATAGTAGATAAAATGATGAATTATTTAAGTGTGTTACAAAACAAATTTTAAAAGAGGTGTTATATATGGGTAAAAATCAATGGGTTGTAAGACATGGCGACAAATGGGCTGTTAAAGGTGAAGGCAACGAAAGAGCAACTAAAGTTACTGATACTCAAAAACAAGCAATAAATGTAGCAAAAGGAATTGCCCAAAACCAGAAATCGGAATTGATTATCCAAGGAAGAGACGGCAAAATCAGGAGTAAAGATAGTTATGGAAATGACCCGTGTCCACCAAAAGATAAGGAACATTAATGGAGGTGGACGCTGTTGGTAGAAATAATATATGAACAACTGAAAACCCCTAAGTCTGTTGAAGAATTACACCAAAGGTTAAAAGAGTCTGGAGTGAAATGGAATAAAGCACAATTACAACTGTTTCTTCTTATGGATAGTAATATTAAAAAGACAGGGGATTTATACAGTGCTGGAGGAAATAATCTAAATACTATTATATTGGACATAGTGGATAAAGTAATGGATGGTAAACCTATGGCACCTATAAAGAGAATTATGAAGCATATACCGAGTGATATTGCTGTTAGTGCGGAGGTGATATCAAAAATTGCGGAGGAAAGCGGAAAGTATAAACTTCATTCCAATAGAGTTGTTTTAATGAGAGTAAAAAATTGAGGAGGAACTATTCATGCAGGAACTAAAGGATAAAATCAAAAAACTTGGTTATGAGGAAATAAAGGATATTGATGACGCTACCTTTATAGCCAGCCATAAAAATGTATATGTATATGTAAAAAAAGTAGATGAAGAACAGTTGAAACCAGAATTGGTTACTGCTATAACATATGAAGCGATGGCAACAGACCCTATTTCTACATATGCTTGGATTACAAACGGTACAAGTAATGCCTATGTCCTTGTTGAAGAGGAAAAGGCTGTTTCTGAAATTCCATCAGTCTTTGAAGATGAAAACAAATTGTACTCAGGCAAAAGGCAACTTACTGATAGGGACAAATGGTCAATAAGAAAATATCAAGAGTTACAAGAGAAATTTGATGGACTCCATGAAATGATTTATGGAATGAAGGACCATGTAAATAACTCCAATGATGTAATCGATGAATTCAGTAAACTTATTTTTTTGGAGACCTTCAGGCTTTATCACCCTGAATATAGATTAACTAAGGGTAATGTAACAGGGAAACTATTTAACGAAATATATAGATACGAATATGTAGAAAAACATAAGGATAAGGCAGTCCAGGAGATAAGGGAAGCCTTTAAAGAAATAAAAGACCATGCAGATTATGTTGCTATTTTGGATAATGGGGAAAAGGCAAACATATTTAGTGCAGATGAATATATAAAACTGGAAAATCCCAACATCTACATTGCTGTTTTAAAGGCTCTCCAGGATTTAGGGACAATAATAATTGACGGTGTAGAGAGACCTGCCACTTTAAGGGATTTGACAGGGGATGTATTGGGCAGGGTTTTTGATGTACTGCTTCGTGGAAAGTTTGAGAATAAAGGCGGTATGGGTATCTATCTTACCCCGAGACAGGTAACGGAAGCAGCAGCCGAGATGGTTTTACACGACCTTACCAAAGACGGGGCAGCAAAACTAATTGCTAAAGACCCCAAAACAGGAATACCTACCCTCCGCATAGGTGATTTGTGCTGTGGTTCGGGAGGATTTTTAATAAAGATGCTTCAGAAGATAGAGCACTACCTTTTGAACAAATTGACAGGAGACAAGAAGCAGTATGAAGAACTATTTGAACAAATGAAGGAACACTGTTTTATAGGTGCGGATAATGCTCCGGGAATGGTTCTCAAGGCGAGAATCAATATGGCACTGCACGGAGCACCTAAGTGCCCTATTTTCCAAACGAGAAATTCCCTTATGAATACACGCCTTAAACCAGGGACATTCGATGCAATCCTTACAAATCCCCCTTTTTCAAAAACTGGTATTTCAAAAACGATTAAGAAGGGTAAAACAACAGTAGAAAACCCAGAAGGTGCTGAGATTATCAAATATTATTCTTCTGACATAGATGAGGACGGACAAAACAGGATGAGTCCTTATGGCTTATCCCTCGGGTCAAAGCCAGACAGCAGAGGTAAGTGGAAAGAAGTAAATTCGGTAGACCCAGCAGTGTTATTTATTGATAGAAATCTGCAACTGTTAAAACCAGGCGGGCTACTCATGATAGTTGTACCAGATGGAATTCTTTCAAACTCAGGAGATAAATATGTACGTGAATACATCATGGGTAAAAAGAACCCTGTTACAGGTGAATTTGAAGGTGGAAAAGCAATATTAAAAGCAGTTATAAGTCTTCCGCAGGTAACCTTTGCCCTTTCAGGTGCAGGTGCAAAAACGTCGCTGCTATATTTAAAGAAGAAAGAACATCCAGGAGAAAAACAGGGTCCTGTATTTATGGCAGTAGCAGATGAAGTGGGATTTACTGTAAAACAGAATGTAGAGGTACAGTTAGGTGATGACCATAACGACTTATTAAAGATTGTGGAGGCTTATAAGAAGGGTATGCCAGAGGATGTAGAATAGGTGGTGTAGCAATGATTAATAATGTGTTGGTATGGAAGCAACCAAATATCTCTTGGATTCATCCTATTAATATAGATAATAGTATTAATGCCAATAACTTTAATTTTGACTATCTAGATACATTAAATAAGTTAAGAAGTAGCAATTTAAAAATTTTAGAATTAAGAGATATAGCAGATAAAATATCAGATGGACCGTTTGGCAGTCAATTGAAGGTAGAAGAATATAAGGAACAAGGATTTCCAGTATATAGAGTTAAAAATATTATTGATACTCAAATTTTGGATGATGATATTGTATATATTGATGCTAAAAAGCAACAACAATTAAAGAGAAGTGAAGTATTACCTGGGGATGTATTAATAACTAAAGCAGGCAGAATAGGTTCTGCTGCTGTTGTACCAAGTAAATTTGGAAATGGGAACATAACTTCACATTTAGTGTTAGTTAGATTAAAAAAAACAATCAATAACTATTATTTGGTTGCTTATTTAGAATGTAAGTATGGTAAAGTTATTACAGGTCGAGAGAGTTATAAGTCAACAAGACCTGAATTGACAAAAAATGAAATAGGAAATGTTATAATCCCCATCCCATCTCCTGAAATTCAAAAATACATAGGAGATAAGGTTAGAAAAGCAGAAGAGTTGAGAGAAGAAGCGAAAAGGTTGAAGAAAGAGGCTGAAACATTTCTTTATGAAATGATTCAACTTAAACCATTAAATGATTTTGATAAAGATATGTTTTCATTTGTCAATAGTAATTATATTGATTCTGAAAGATTAGATTCAGAGTATTATAAAACAAAATATATTACATTAGAGAAACTCTTAAAAAGTAAAAAAGTTACTTCTTTTAAGGATATTATAATCGAAAGTAAGTATGGAGCATCTGTACCAGCAGATTACACAATGGTTGGTATACCTTTTATTAGAGGAAATAATTTAACTGATAATGAAATTAATATTGATGATATTGTATATTTAAATAAAAAATTAAAAGATGAAGTTAAAGACCATCATGTAAATACTGGAGATATTTTGATAACAAGAAGTGGAACTGTTGGTATTAGTGCAGTTGTTGATGAAAAATGCGATGGGTTCTCATTTGGTTCATTTATGATAAAACTACGTATTGATATGAGAATATGGAACCCTTATTATATAGCAGCATTCTTAAATTCATTTTGGGGAAAATGGCAAATTGAAAGGTTACAAAATGGTGCTGTTCAGCAAAATATTAATTTACAAGAAATTGGTAGAATTATAATACCTATTATTTCAAAAGAAAATCAAGATAAAATTGAAGAATTAATCAAAAATTATATTAATAAAAAAAGACAATCAAAACAACTAATTCAAGAAGCAAAACAGGACGTAGAAGACCTTATAGAAGGCAACTTTGATATGTCAAAAGTAAAAGCAAATAGTTAAAATTTTTATACAGAGCAAAGGCAGGTGAGACCTTTGATAAACATAAACGAGTTGGTTAAAAGTTTAAATAGCCTATACGACTACGGAGAAATAAAAAATAACACTGATTTACAATACCTTATAGACCAAAACTTCATTAGACTTATAGAGGACAGGCTAGTTATCACAAAAAAGTGGATTAGATTCAGTGGTAAGGTAAACAGAGAAGATTTTATAACATCTCTTCTCTGTTTCTATCCTCCTTTGTTACATAAGTTGCTGAAAAAAGCATACGAAGAGGCTTGTATTATAGGTCAGAGGGGAGATGGTAAAGCCCTATATGAGTTTATAGACAGCATCCCTGATTTTGCTGAAACCATATTAAATATTAAGGATAAAGATATAGAAGAAACGGAAGAAATAAAGTCCTTTTATCAGGCTGTATTTAATGGTTATCCTCAGTATCCTTCAATACTTACAAAACTAAAAATCATGCAGTTGGCAGAGGATACAGAGGATGTGGAGTTATCACCGATGGGTAATAACCCTAATGAAATATGGGTACAGGGCAGGAGGATAACTTCATCTGTTAACCTCTCGAAGTTAAAGGATAAAAACAAATACACCTTTACTCCCTATGAATATAAGGATTTTCCAGTGGAAGAGAAAGTAGCGGAGGTTCTTTCTTACCCATGGAAAACTTTTTTAACAATACTATCAATGGTAGCCCTTGAATACCAGACCGCTGGTTTTGAAGGATTATCCATAAGACCCACGGACCACACCAACTACTATACAACCCAGCCTTTAGACTTTTACATCTTTAATACAAAGGGTAGGGAGATAAGGGTAGGAAGGCTTAATGATTTTGTATATGAATTTTGTATCGAAAATGATATTTACCTTTTCCCGGATAAAGTTCCTGAAGTAGATAAAGTGATTTTTGATATGTTGGATGAGCATATAATTGACTTCAAAGATGGGGAATACGTCCTTAATGAAGAGTTTAAAGACCTGATATACTCAAAGGATATTATTATAAAAAACCGTTCCAGAAAGTTTAAAAGCACCCTTAAAGATTATGTAGAAAAGTTGAGGAATACATTATGATTATAAAAATAGGTACGGACAGATTTTGGGTAAAAGCATCCAATATAGAAAGATGGGCAGAAATTTTAAAATCTTTACCAAAGAAAATACCCTGCAGCAGTAAAAAAGATATAGCCAGGGATTATCTTGGCTATAAGGTTGACGAGAGCGGAAGAATTGTCAATGCTGATGAGGTATATGGCCTTTTTGGTGCAGAAAAAGATAAAGACTCTTTAACTATCGTTGGATGTAACTTTATAAAGGAAATTGAAGGCGGATATGAACTTACAGAGGGTGCCATTGAACTGGTAGAAAGATTTAAACATAATGAGGAATGGGAAAAGGTATTGGGAAGTCAATTATTAAAGTATTCCATAAGAATTAGGACCATTGCTTATGCAATGCTAAATGGAGGATATCTCTATTTTGAAAAAGGATATATGGAAAACTTCGCAAAGGCTTATATAACCCTAAATGACAAGAAGTTTTATGTTTTCAGCAGTAAGCCCGATGAAATGAACATTAATAGTTTAATGAAGGAGAATCAATCAAAGATATTAGGTGATTTCTGGAGAAAGGAACTTGATATTGGTGATGGGGAAGAAATAGAATTTAGGGGCGTTAATAAAGATTATCCTTCTTTAGGCTCCATGAGTACTTATTTAAAAATACCAATGCTGTTGTTTGACTATTTAGGTTGGATTGTTGAAAGCGAAGATGGAAGGTACGTCTTAGATAAACATAAGATAAAAGAGGATGCTGGCATTGATGTATATGAAAGTTTAGTAAATGAAGCCGATGTGGATGATATAGAAATACTACATAAATTAATTAAAGAATACTCGGATGCAAGGGGATTTTTCCCAATAGGAATAGTAGGTTCCATATTGAAAAAGAAGATTGACAGTGAAAATAGCATGGCAGAAGAACAATGGATTGACCATTACTTTGTTACAGGCATAAACAAAGGAAAGTTTATAATTAAAGACCATGAGCAGGGACAACCCAGGCACGGCAGGGGCTTGCTGGGGAAAAAAGATTATCAATTAATTAAGTTGGAGATTAGAGATTAGGAGGGATGGATATGTCTATATGGGCTCCTTTCGGTACCAGTGATTTTCCTTTAAATCAGCCGATGGTAGGGCAGAAAGAGTTTTATGAAATTTTCAAAGGCTTTACGAAGACTATGAAAAGTGCAGGGATGGCAACTATTTTCCCGCTGATTTCAAAGTGGGGTGTAGGTAAATCCCGTATCGGTTTCGAACTTATTTCAGAACCTCTTGGCATGGATAAGGGCTGGATTATTAATGAAGATGGCGTACAAAAGGAAGTGAGAATTTTTAAGCCGAATTTCGAAGATAAGGTTCTTCCATTATACATAAGGTATTCCCAAATGTGCCATCCTGATTTAATTGGAGATAACTGGGTGGCTTACGGCATTTATACAGCGCTGTCCTATTTAAGCAGAGAATCCGATGGAAGCATTCAAGGAAAGATTATGGAAGCCATTCAAGATGCCTTATCTCCTGTAGGGTTTGATAGAAACATCCTTGGAGATTTACTGCAAGTAGACAGGGTAAATTTAAATGAACTGGTTATAAACAAAGAGAAGTTGGATGAATTAACCAGAAAAGGAATGGAGTATGTTAAGCAATTCGGGATTGAACATTTTCTTATTGTCTGCGATGAATTAGAAACAGCGGGGGAAATTGCAAAGTATGGAATTGAAAAAGAGAAGGAACTGGTAAACAAAATAGATGGAGAAGCAATTCAGGTAATTACAAGTGCTATAAAACATGAAGACCCGAGAAAGAAATATCCAGAGGTTTCCTATCTTCTTTTGTGTTCTACAGTTATAGGAGGTAGTATCCAGGGGATAGGTGCTTTAGACAGAAGAACGGAAATGTATGAAATGCTTCAGAATTCCTTTGCAGATATATCGGATTATATCGCTTATCTTAACAAGAAGGGCATGATACCCGATTATCCAAAAGGACTGATAGAAGCAGCCTATACCATTGCAGGAGGTAATTTTGGCTGGTTTAACGTTATTATGTATAACGTAGACCAAAAGATGGAAGACAGTTCTGTCAAAAAAGAAACAGGATATATTTTTGAAGCCATATTAAACTCCAGCAACCGCTTTAAAGAAAGTTTGATTGATAAACCTGCTTTTGACTATATTCAGTGTGATGATAGATTCAGGCAGACTATTAAGCATGCTCTTTTAGAGCAAATCCCTAAGAAGAAAACAAACTATTCTCCTGAAGAAATAAATGCCATGATGGATGCAAAGGCAGAAGATGGCGAAAAGTTATTCAAAGAGTTTTACTGTGTGAAATTAGAAAAGGATGATTTGGCGGTTTACCTCAATTCTCAAGGCTACAAAAGAGAAACGGGAGATATATTTGTTAATAATTTTGGAAGCAGTTTTGATTTAGGCATACTTTTGAGAAGCCTAAAAACTTTTTCTCTCAATGTAAAAGAAAATGAGTATATTGTGGGGAAGGAAGAAGAAACATTTTTAGACCAGGTCAGGATGTTGTATCCGAAGGATGATATTGAAGAATCAGCAAGATATATCTATGGATATATCCTTGAAAAAATAGAAAAAGAAGATATAAAAGAAGCAGAATATATCGGACCAAACTTTGCCTATTTAAGCCGCCTTGATAAAAGGTATAGAGTAGAAAAAGATGATTTTGGTTACGTTCCAGATACTGAAAAAAACAAAGAGATTGAAGCGTTAATAAAAGAAAGAAGCAAAAATAGAAAAGAGGAAGTAAAAAGGGTTCTTTCAGGTGCCTGCAGGGCATTGGAAATAAACTACCCAGAAGAAAGTTTCTATACCATCAATGGCGTTGAATGTGTCAGGACCAAGGTAGAAGGAGGACCTTATCTTGATGTTCACGAGGACAGAATAGTAGATATTATCTGGGGCAAGGATGAAGATAGATTAAAAGATGCACTGTTAGATAGCAGACTTTTAAAAGAAGGAGTTCATCCTGTTATTGTAATCTCTGATTCTGTTATTAGTGCAGAGTACACCGATAAATTTGTAAAAGAAAAGTATGAAGGCATAGGAAAGTGCTTGATATTTGTCAATATAACCAGACTTCAAAAGGATATTTTAGAGGTCATGTCCATAGATAAGGACATATTGGATATAAGGGAGAACAGGAATGTTATTACTTCTACCTTTAGGGATAGAATCAGAAAAATCAGGGACCATTTTAATTTAAAGGCAAGAGAATGGTTTGAAAAGTTAGATGAGGAAGGCTGGATATTAAGACCTATCATCTACAAGAAACATGATGAGAAACAAATAGTGCTGCTGTCAAAGGCTTATAAGCGAATGCTCATCCACAACCTTGATTTTGAGGAACTTGGAAGCAAAAAAGATGTGAGATTGTCTGATGCAGAATATACGGAGTTAAAGAACGTTTTAAAATCAACCGCCATAGGCAGAATGAATGAGGGAAAAGGATATAAGGAAACAGGTTTATTCATTCATGAGGATGAAAATAGATACAGCATAAATATACCCGCATGTATGAACAGAATACTGAAGTTTAATGGAAACAGCAATAAATCTATGGCTGATTACAGCAATAAATTTTTCTTCAGCCTTATACACGAGGTAAAGCCGAAACGCATTCTAGAACAGTGGATAGAGTTTATGATGGGGCTAAATCTTTTGCTAAAAACCAAGGACGGTTTTATCGAGAGAATATCCAATTATGAGTTGGACGGCAGGTATTCTGTAGTTAAAAAATGGCTGGAAGATGACTGCAAAAAAGAAATTGACAGCATGAAGAAGGTTATAAACGGTCCTTATTTGGATGTCCTTGAGAAGAATCAGGTACCTTATTATAAAGTACAACTTCAAGAGGCTGAAAAAATTAAGGACAGCATTAATGTTGATAAGTTATCAGAAAAAGATAATAAGAATATGGAAAACTTCAGAGATGTTATTTCGAAGATTGAGGAATTCCTGGAGATTTGCTACCAAGTATATGACAGTGATGGATGGAATAACATCAAAACCTATAATCCAAACATCATAAAGGATATTAAAATTGATGATAAGGAGAAGCCTTTGTGGTTTAGGGTAAGGCATATAAGATTGTTTATAGACTATATTAATACCTTAAAGGACCCAGCAGTAAAGAGCATTACGGATAAAATTGCAGAAATCAAGAAAAATTGTGAGTATGGCGGATTCATGCTTCCTATTTCTCCGATAACGAATATACTGCAAAAGTATTGTAATGAACTGGAGAACTCAACTGATTATGAAAAGATGACTATATCGGGTACAGGGACTATGGTTTCCTATATAAATACATTAGCATATAAGTTAAAAGATGGAGATTTTAGTGGAGCATATAAGCGAATTGAAGAAATTCTTGATGCCTGCGGATTAGAGCCTATTGAGAACAATGAGTTAAAGTGGGCTAATGATAGAGGAATAATAGGTGAGTATAAGGCTATTTATAAGAATTTTACTTCTATCATTGACTGTTATAAGAAATTACCTGAAAGCAAAAGGTGGGTTGATTATTTTTCGGATGCACCAGAAAAATTAAGGAATCATACCGAGGTGAAGAATTTAAGCAACTGTATTAAGGAAATAGAGTTATTTGTTAACGGCGGTCTTGAACAAGAGATTGAAGATAACGAGCCTGTTATGCTGAGTAAACCTGATGAATTTTTGGCGCTTCTTAAAAAGAGGGTAGAAGATATGCAGCAGTATGTAGGGCTTATTGAAGGCTATAAAACAAATGTAATGAATTTAGCAAGGACAAAGAAGAATGAGTTTTATGATAATTTGCTGATAAGTACCATAGATAAGATATGCAGAGTACAGGGGAAACCTCCCGTATCCGCACAGATAAATACGGAAGAGTATCCAAAAGAGGAAACTTATGCTGCCACAAAAGAAGCGATACAGAATAAAATGAATTTGCTTGCAAGTGAAGGTGAATCATTCTTTAAAAACTCACCATTGATTAAGAAAACTACCTTTAGTTTCTTTAAGCACGTAGTAGAAAAGGATGGGGATATTAACTGGGATGACTACCTTGAGGAAAAGCGTGAGTTAGAATCGGTGAAACTCATTCGGACAAAGGTTGAGGTACTGTGATGGCTATTCAAATATTAGATGAATATAAGAATAGAACAGAATACAGGCTTCTTAAGGATTTTTATGACTGCCAGGTAGCCCAGATGAATTCACTGCAAACTGGGGTCTTAGTTCTGCCTGGAATTCTATTAAGTAAACTAAACAAACAACAGTTAGACCTACTTAATACATGGCTGGAGGATAATAAAAACCAGTTAATACTTACACCTTCCTGGGCCGAAATGAATTTAAAGGAAATCCTTCACTCATCGGTAGATATAAGAATAAATAGAACAGATGATAATTATGAGGGAATTCCGATAGGCTTTTTGATTGATACTACTGTAAAAGATGTTATATTTCAACAAAATGGGAAGAAATTTGGGATTCATTACAGGAAGAATACAGGAACAGGTCTGATAACGGTAGTCACACTACCGTTATTGGACTATAAAATGATTCAGTTAGAAGATAAATTAAAGGCTCTTTTTAATTCCCTGCTCCTTGCTGAGGATGTTAAACAAGAATCCTTGGTAGAAACAAAAGATTTTATATTAGATGATATTCATATTTATTTGATTATCCTGACAGGGGCTGGTATTGACTTAAGTCAGTGTCTGTCAAGTATAATTCATAAATATTTTGGAGTTTTCATTGATGAAGAAACTGCCAAGCAAGGATATCAAGACCTGGTAGCAAATCAATATATTAACGAGAATGGATTGTTAAGCAAGGGTATGACTGCAGTTAAAGAAAGGAAATTGAAATCCTTTATCAATGCTGTAAAACAAAGGGGAGAAAAAGAAGATGGATGGATTTAAAGAAAATAGTACTCCAATATCCCAAAGCATAGTGGCTAATATTCAATTAGGCCTTCCAGCCACAGTTTCCAGGTTATCATCCAAAATGCGGTTTATTGATAAAATAGCCCCTGCCCTAAAGGAAAGTGGGGTGGTTAGAAATATAGAATTAATAGCCCCTCTCACTATTAAGGCCTCAGGTATTGCGGCAACCAATAGGACTTCCAGTGCATTTGGCGGAATGTTATATGTTGCTGGGGCAGTAAGGCAGGACATACTCATAAGTGAAGGTTCTATTTATAAAACAAGACAGGAAAGTATCGTTGATGTAGATGAGATAGATGATTTGGATAATCAGAAAAAGTTGAAGTTTATAGATATTATCAATGTCTATAAACTCCTGTCTGACTTAATGGAAGATGATGAAAAACCCGAACTAGTTTTGATGGATGTACCTTTAGTACTTGAGCGTTCGGATGCTCCCCTTGAAGATAGAAAGGATACTATAAAAGTTTATGATAAATGCAGGGAGATTATAAAGTTTTTCTGGGATAAATATAAGGATATGGTATACCCGTTTAATGAAAATGGAATTAAAATCGCATCAGTAGGAACAAAAAGGTTTGGTGCAATTATATATGCACTTACTGAGGATAATTTAGTCTATATTCCAGATGATGTGGACAATAGTATAATTAAAAAGATGGAAGAACTAATGCCCAAAATTCAAGATGTAGGTATTAAAAGGCTGCTAACAGGTATTCTTGTAAAAAGAACAAGGACAGCAGCATTTCAATATGACGGATTAAATAAGGATAACAGGCTGGAGCCTGAAACTTTACGAGATGTGGGATTAATAGGCATGCATATTAAGGCAGGGAATACTACACCGCCACTTTTGGTAGAAGTATTAGGCAGCGTAAAAGATTGGTCATCTGAAATGCTGGATGAACTGGCTTCTCAAATTATATCCCTGATTGCATTTGACCAGAAAAAAGCACTGCCACTGCCATTATGGTATGCCAAATATGCTTTGAAGCCAGTCGAGGCAACAAATAATGGGAAAAATGTAATTTTAGAATACTATAAAACACAAGCCAGAGAGATGCTCCAAAGTGAGGCATTGGAGAGCATTTGGAAAGAAGATTTGGACGTGTTTGAGGATTAAGGAGGAGGGAAGATTGTAGTGGATAAATACATAGGCAAACTTATCGGCAATACGGGCAATCCTAATGATTTAAAGATTGCTCTCGAAAACAGTTTTTCTGCTAAAAGAGGAGAGTTTGTAAAAATCAAGCATAGAGAATCGGAAGAAGATGGAGATACATATGTTCTAGGGAGAATTGTATCCATATCCAGAAGCAATATTCTATATAACTCCAATATGGGTGAGGGGCTGTCATCTCTTGAGATACTACCAGGTGCCCAAGTTACTGGGGAGACTTTATTTGGGACCATAGAACTGGTGGGGTACAGGGATAACTATGGACAGATAAAAATACCCAGGCGACCCCTTAACCCAGGGGAAAAGGTATATGGTGTTGACTATGAGTTTTTGTCAAAGTTTTATAAGTTTGATGAGAATACAAGCATTAACATAGGTAATTTGATTGGATACGACAAGGGAAGTAATATAGTCCCTGTTTATCTCGATGTAAACAAACTGGTTACAGAACATTTGGCTGTGCTGGCAATGACAGGTTCAGGGAAATCATATACTGTGGGCAGAATTATTGAGAGACTTGTAGCAGAAATGAATGGAACAGTAGTAGTTTTTGACGTTCATGGAGAATATGGAAAAGCATTTGAAAAGGGAGAGATACATTTTAATAATAATCTTGATTTTATTGAGGATGAGAGGGAAAAGAAGAGTATTCAAAGGATTCAGGAAAATTTAATAAAAATGCAGAATGCAGGTGGTGGAATAAAAGTTTATACTCCCCAGATTGATTCCTTTGATTATAAGTATAGTGGAAAAAACCATCACTTAGCCCTGCAATTCGATAGATTCGACATGGATGATTTATCTTCCATTCTTCCCGGTTTGACAGAAGCCCAGGAAAGAGTATTGGATGTTGCAATCAGGTATTGGAAAGCGAAATATAATCATCCACCAAGAGATATTCAGGATTTAACATATCTACTTTCTGATGAACAGGGGCTTGAGGAACTAAAGAATTGGGACAATTTAACTGAAGGTGAAGCCAAAGCACTCAATAATAGAAGTGCAGCAGTGGCTTCTATGAAATTAACCCGAGTAATAAATGAAGCAAAAAGTTTTTACACAAGGGCTATAGGTGAGCCTACAGATATTTATGATATGATTGGCGAAAAGGGAAATAGCGTGGGAAGGCTTGTAATAATAGACTTACAAGGCCTATCCGATGATGCTAAACAAATTATAACAGCATTGATATCCAGTGAAATTATGAGGGCAGCATCAGATAAAAAAAGGCAAATAAGACCATGTTTCCTTGTTTATGAAGAAGGACACAATTTTGCACCGGCAGGCATTCCGAGCATTTCTAAGAAAATTATTAAGAAGATTGCGGCGGAAGGAAGAAAGTTTGGTGTTGGTTTTGCGATTATTTCACAAAGACCGTCAAAACTTGACCCAGATGTAACCTCACAGTGCAATACAATTATTACAATGCGGTTAAAGAATCCAGATGACCAGCGGTTTATAGCAAAAACGTCAGATATGTTTTCATCATCTGATATTGAAGAATTGCCATCTTTATCAACGGGAGAAGCATTGATAAATGGCAGGTCAATTCCTGCACCACTGTTAGTAAAAGTTGGAACAAAGGCCTTAATACATGGTGGAGAGTCTCCTGAAGTAATCAAGGAATGGGGCGTATTCAATGGATAAAGAGGCAATCATTGATTTTATAAAAAAAGAGTTTAGAGAGGGAAAAATAAGAAATGAAATGTTTCCCATGATGACAAAATTCGGGATAAGGGATTATTCAGAAACTGTTCATACTGTAGGCCTTAATTATATAACCGCAATAGGAAGATTTGTTGACGGAGTCACTTCCCTTTCGGAATGTCCTGTATATCCATATTTACAAACAGGTTATTACGGAGAAAGAGTAGCAGAGAACCATGCTGGTTACGAAATAAAAGTTAATGAAGTAAGACCGGATTCTATTTGGTATTCAAAGGTAGATAATAGCCCTATCTTGATTTGTGAATTTGAAAGGTATGAAAAGAATAGACGAAAAGATTTAAAAATCAAGGAAAAGATACAAAACCTTCTTCTTGCTTATCACCAATTAGGAGGGAATGTACCCATTATATTATTTGTATATTGGAGTTATGCTGGGGAAAATCCGGGGAATATTGAAGAATATATATCAATATTGGATAATGGCTTTAAGAAAAATGATGGTACCTATGTACAAGGAATAAATGCTTTGAAAACGACTTATCTGGTTTATCGCTGTGTTGCTTCAGGCAATATTGATAATTTAACGCTAAATCAATGGGTAGAGGTAGGTTAATTATGAAGAGAAAAGCAGTTAATTTTCATCCGCAAGTAGATATGAGTATAGGGGATAAGTATTTGCTGAAAGAATTTATTGATGAAGGTTCCTTTGGCTATGTATGGAAAGCAGTAAACCTTGAAAATAGGCAAACAGTGGCGCTTAAAATACCCAAAGACCAGGAACGGGGAGACAACACCTTATCGGAAGGAAAAGAATTCATCGGAAGTCATCACCCAAATGTTATTTCTATATACTGGATGGGACGTGTAGATGGAGTTTTTCTAATTGAAATGGAGTACTTTAATGGGCATAAACTATCAGACGAATTATGTGAAACGGGATTTAAGAGTCCTAGAACATTTGAAGAAATATACAACTTGTTTTTTCAAATATTGGATGGTGTAGAATATATACATTCAAAACATATTTGCCATGGAGATATTAAGCCTCAAAATATATTAATAGATGGGAAAATAGCCAAAATAACCGATTTCGGTACAAGTAAACTGATAGAAGATTTATTTATAAAAACAATTGATGGTGGAGGTACCTGGGCTTATATGGCTCCAGAAGTGGCTGGGTCTAATCGTAGATATCTTAATTCAGATATATATTCATTGGGAGTGCTTTTATATAAGTTTTTAACTGGCAGGACTCCTCATGAAACTGCAAATCAATTAATTAATAATATACCTTATCCAAAACCAAGAGAGATAAATAATAATATACCTGAATCGGTTGAAAGAATTATAATGAAATTACTCAAAAGAAACCCTGATGAAAGGTATCAGAATATAAGCGAAATAAAAAGAGATTTAGAAGAAGCATTAAGAAGTGAAGATAGAAATATTATTTCTTACAATGAACGGGCTGAAGTAAAATACGAGGATACTGATTGGATAGAAAGAGTAATTCGATATTATAAGAATAATGAATTTGATAAGGCAGAACTACTGCTAAAAACGGAGTACGAGAATGGAAATAAATCTGCTGATGTATTGTATCATATTGCTTATACATATTTTCAGCAGGGAAGATATTTTGAGAGTATGGATGTGATAAAAGATATTGATATTACACAAGTAGAGGATATCAGACAAGAGGCATTAGAAGATAATCTTCTTTACTTAAAAGGGAAATTGTTTTTTGAACTTAAAAAATATGAGGAAGCAGTTAAAGTATATGAAAAACTCGTATCAAGGAATCCAGATGACTTGAATTATAGATATAAATTGGCTTGTGCTTATGGCTTAAATGATGAACAGGAGAAATCCATAGAAATTCTGGAGGATATAAATAAAAAGACTCCTGGGATGCTCTATATAGTAAAAAAACTTGGACATGCATATGACCAGATAAAAGACTTTAAAAAGGCAAGGGCTTATTTTAATTATGCCATACGATTAGACCCGAGCGATACAATAATTAGGAATAGGCTGGAGGAATATAGCAAATATTTTAACTATCTTGGATATTAACGTAAGTTAATTTAATTTTATTTAGTAAATATATTTAGTTTTGTAAATTATGAAAGTTTTGAGGGGTGAGGGGGCAATAATGAGGAAAGAATACCCTACGGTATTTATTAGTTATAGTTGGGATAGTGAGGAACATGAAAATTGGGTAGTATTTTTAGCGGCTAAATTAAGGGAAAATGGCGTTGATGCAACGATTGATAAATTTGAAATGCAAAGTAAAACTGTTAACTTAAATAGAATGATGATAGAAAAAATAAAAAATAGTGATAAAATTTTACTAATTCTTACTGAAAATTACGCAAAGAAAGCAGATGCTTTTCAGGGTGGGGTAGGATACGAAACAAACTTATTAATACGATATATTAAAGATAATCCAGACAAAATAATCTTAATAATGCGACATAAAGGGAATTATAAAGAAGCCATTCCATTTTATTTAGACGGTTTTTATTTCATTGATTTTTCAGACGATGGTCAATTTGATATAAAGTTTAATGAATTACTACATAGAATTTTCCAGGTTGATATAATTGATGTGCCAAAAGTGGGTGCAAAACCTAAATTAGAGCCAAAAAGAATTAATAATGATAGAATAACCAACGAAACTTCTATTATAATACCTAATTTTAAAGAGATAACGGATTTGGATAAAAATAAGTTTATGAAACGCAGTTATTCTGAAATATTATCACACTTATCTGACTTTGCAGAGCAAACTAGACAAAAAAATAGTAATTTTGACTATGAAAAAGATATTATACACAGTCAAAAGACTATTATGAGATTCTATATTAACGGCATGGAAAAATATGCAGTGAAGATTTGGCTCGGAAATTTATTTGGCGGGAGGAGCCTAAACATATATTTATCATACGGGAGATTTAATATTGACAGCGATAATTCATTTAATGATGTAATTGAATGTGAAGTGACTGAAACTAAAGATTTAAAATTAAAAATGACAATGAATTTTATGGCGAGAAATAATGCTAGCGATGCATATGGAATTGCTGTTGAAATATGGAAACAGATTGTTCAATATTTAGGCTACTAAGTCATAATACGTAGGAGGGATTTAAGATGAATGTAGATTATAAAGAAATTAAAGATTACTTTTATAAGAACCGTTATTGGGATAATGCTACCCGTAAATATGCAGAAATGTTTGAAAAAGTTTCACAAATAATTGATGAGAATGATATACTATGTTTTTATCCGAAATACTTATTTGTTGATGAACAAATTTTACAGTTATATTTTATTTTAAAGAACAACAAATTTATTAAGGTTTGGATTAATGAAGAAAAGAGAATAGTTATGCAGTTTCTTAATATGAATAAAATTAAGAATGTTATTTATGAATGTCCTTTAGGTGATTATGGTGACTATAGGTTAACTCTGCTTTTTGAAGAAAAGGCGGAGGAAATTACATTTAACAGTAAAGAGGATACAAATGAGCGTTGGAAATATAAATTTAATGAAGCAATATGTAATATGGCAAAATGCTTTGCTACTATATAATATATTTAACAATAAGAAGAGTTTACCGGGGTAGATAAAGAGGAGTATTCATTTATGGGATAAGCGTGTAAAAGTTAAAGAAAATAGTACATCATAAATATTTTTGGGCTCTTGCGTATTATAGAAGGTTGTGGTAATATTTTCTTATTATTTCATAACAAGAACCTAGAACCTTGACAATTAAATCTTTCATGGTCTTGACATACTGGAGACAATTTATATCCATTGTGTCAGTGACCAATATATGAAATCATCTTTCCTTTAAACAGATTACATATGGAGGGTATTGATTCCATATTAGTTAAAAACATAATAATTTTGAAGGAGAAATTTATATGATAAAAAAAGGAAAAGATGGCAAGGTGATAGGAATTAATAAAGTACAAACAGATGATTGTGTAAAACAAAGGGATGGCGTAGGTACTATATTAACACGCGAGCAGATAGAATTTTTCAGATTGTGTAGAGAGTTTAATAATAAGTTTTATAAAAGCAGTATTAAAACTGTTGTAATACCTTATGAAAATGGAGATATAAAATATATAGGGGGAATAAAGGAACTTCATGCCCACGGTAAAGGAAAACTATACTATAGAGGAAATGTTCCTTACAAAGAAGGATATTTTAGGCATGGAATGTACTTAGGGCCTGAAGAAACACAGTGCACACATATTTTTATGGATGACATTATAGAAGATATATGCCATTATATACCTTCAATGGATAGAAGCATATTGAGAGAGGCTTCTGAGAGTATTCGGACAGTTCAAGATGTGGAAGATTATTTGGATAAGAATGATATTTCAAATCAAGTAGAAAAAATAATATACCGTACAATAGTAGTGGAATAGTTATTTTACAGAAAAAAGATACTGACGGAGGCACATCTCCTTTACGGCCAGTTTCACAACTGGAATTAAGCGAAAGGGAGATGTGCCTTTTCACTTATTTATAATAAATATGTGGTGGAGGATATGATGTTGTATTTTCAGAAATGGCAGATATGAAATTTAACGGGCGATGCTATCTTTGGAAGAGAACTTTATTTTATTGTTAGGATTTAGAGGGTAGAGTAAAAAAATGCAGTTAAAGGGGATGAAAGAATGCTTACGGTTCAAGAATTCGTACAGAATATTTCAGAGGATTTTAAGAAAGTATTTCCTGAAGTGAGGGTAGAAGATAGGTTTATTCGACTCGGCACTGAAGTAACCCATGTTGAATTGCCAATCAATAGCATGTATAAAGAATACCAAGTTACGGATTATGAAAGTATAAAGAAATTATATATAAAGGTTTCTAATGAAATATTAAATCAATACAAATTTAAAGTAGACTATAATAATGTGTATCCATTGCTTAAAAGCAGGGAGTTTGGGAAAGGGGAAAAGGATTTAGGGTTTTATAGAGAGCAAGCCTTTGCTGATATAGATATTTTTTATGCTTCAGATATCGGAGAAGTTTTTAGATTTATACTTAATAGCGATGATGTAGACTTTGATAAAATGAAAAAGGCAGCATGGGAAAACTTGAATAAGATGGCCAATCCACTGGTAAAGTTGGATAAGACACTTGATGTATTCTGCCTGAAGTATTCTACAGACTATAACTCGACATTGTTGTTAAGTACCGCACTACAGAATCAAATACACAAAAAAATAGGGAAGGATTATCTTTTTGCAATTCCTTCTTCAACTACATTAATTGTGGCCAGATATCGTCCTGAATATATTTCGATAATAAAGTCATTAATGGCAATAGACACAGACACGAACAGAATTTCGGATAAAGTGTATCAGTATAAAAATGGGATATTTGATATTGCATCGGTTTGAAAAGTATATTTATATTAAGGAAGTATAGGAATAAGGGTTAAGTATTATTTATTGATACTTACGGTGATTTATTTCCTAATTTGTTTGAGTAAAAAGTTTGAGTTTAGGTATTTTAAATTTGTATATTGTACTATACTAGTAATATATGGAAAGGAGATATTACAGTATGAATAAGGTTTTAATTGAATGTGATACTCTTATTGATAAATATAAATTAAATAAAGAAGGCATTATAAAACAACTAGAAACGATTAAAATAGAAAAAGACCAGAATTTTATAATTGCTTATGATAAGGATTTTAGGTTTACTCTAGTCGGTGAAATGTGTGAAAATAATAGTTTAGTAGTTCTAACAAATATTATAAAAGCCGATGATTTTAGGGAAATGGATAATTCAGACTTATTTCAGTTTATAAGGGAACAAGGTGGTTAGGGTTAAGGAAAATTAGGATAAAGGAATAAGGCTTTGGGGATAAGGCTATGTATCCTACAAAGCCTTATTTTGTTAGGATATGGACATCTCAAGTTTTACTTTCTCCAAGAAAGTTTTTATGGTAGGAATATTGTTCAACAGAAGTTGATATTTACTGGGTTCTATTTTATTCTGAATTTGATTTAAGTACTGTTCAATCGTTTGGAGGTTGGATAGACAAAAAGTGTTATAGTTTTTAGGGTTAAGAAAGCATAGTACTAATAATTCAATTGCTTCACCTAATTCCCTTGAAGCCTTATCTCCTATAATACCCTTTATAACCTGTTGCAGGTAATTTAGTTCTATTCTGAAAACTTCCAAATTTATCACATCGACCACTCCCTCACGAAAATTTGAAATATTATAGTAACAGGTGTATGGGAAGTCAAATTAATATAGGCAAAAGTTTTAAATAGGGTAGAAGGATTACAAGGTTAAGATAAATTGGATAGTTTACCAATAATAATTACAATATGATTGTTTTCTTTATATATATGCGCTACAATAAAAAGTTGCTCTCATATCCATCACCTCTAACCTTGAACCTAATTGCCCAAACTTTTTTGTAAAAAATAAAAAGCACATCCTCCTTAATTACTGCCAGCATTAATCTGGCTGTATAAAGAGAATATGCTCTCCATCTGTGTCGCTAACGCTAATCCAATTCCCTTAAAGGACAACTCTTGGAATATCCTATTTAAGCATTTTTCGATAAAACTTTCTTCCTGATTTTTTTACTTAGTTCTTCATATACTTTTTCCCCATCAATCTTGAACAAATCCACTACCTGAACTTCATAACGTACTGAGCCAAAACACTTGCCTTTTTTGCCATTCTGAGCGCTTCCATAATTCAAAATAACTGTTCTCACCTGCATTCCATATTTTAAAACTATACTCATATCATAAATTAACATGCTATGGAAATCAGGCTGTATTTCATTATTCATAATTTCAATATGAAGAATCGAATCATCTCCCAGTAAAAACATTAGAAGTGGCTTTTTATAATTCTCTATCTGTTCCACTTCCACTATTTCCTTTATCCTTGGCAACCTTTCTGGCAGCCTATTTGATGAGAGAGATAGACTGAATCTGTCATTTCTTCCATTTATGAAGCATTCGATATCCTTCAGTGAAGCACTTAGAAAAGTTATGCTTTTAATAGAGAATATAAAAGATAAAGAAGAACGGTTGGCTTACTTGACAGTAATAACCGAAATTGCATCAAGATTTACTGGAAATAAAGGGATTGATGTTGTAAAGGAATATCTCATGGATACAGAGGTAGGGGTAAGGATTAAGGATGAAGGATTTAAGGAGGGTATGCAGAACTCATTGTTAATAATCCTTTTACATAAATTTAATTCCTTACCTGACCATATTAACCGTGTAATTACAAAGCAGCAAGATGAGAGCATTTTGATGGAATGGATTAGAAATGCATTAGGAATCAATACAATAGATGAACTAGAGGAAATGGTGTTTAACGCAGAATAGAATGAAGAAAATTCTATTTATATGCCTATTGCTCATATTAACCCTATTCCCCTTTAACACCTTATGTCCTTAATCCTATTAATAATATATGTATATTAGTTAAGATGGGGAAAGGCTTATGTATAAAGGAATTGAAAGTGTTTTAAGGCGACAAAAATTTTGGCAGACTTTATTACAAATGCATGACATTTTATAAATTTGGACCTGACAAATTTTTTTGTGCGCGCTACAATTATCTTATAAATTTATATTTCAGAGGGGATGATTATAGATGAAAAAGAAAATAAAAAATATTATGCTTTATATAGCCATACCAACCACTATTGCATATATAGTTTTTTTCTTGCTTTATTATTTTTATCAGAGAATGTTTTATGAATACAGGTTACTGGCAATTATACCGTTCTTAATAGTTACAATGTATTTAATGATAGATAACATAAGAGAGTGGAAGGTGATAAAGCAGCAGAGTTAGATGACAAGGGGTAAGGGAAAAGATGAGGTTAAACCTTATCCCTTGTCCCTAAATCCTGTAAAGAGTAAAGGGTACAGGAAGCAGGTTAGGAGTTATGAAGTATGTAATAATAAGTCTAATAGTATGTATCACAATTGTCAGCATTTCTGCAATAATAGGCATTATAAAACGAAAATAGAAAGTATTATAGATAGCAAAAAAACAGGCAAAATGAGCCTGTTTTTTTAAGCCTTAAACTAATGTTTCTATTGCTGCCTCCAATTCTTCTTGTCTTGGAATGGTATATACCTGAGCCGTAACAAAACCTGAAGAGTGACCTGCTAACTTGGCAACTACAGAAATATCAACGCCATTTTTGAGTAAAGTTCGGCAAAAATAATGTCTGAAGGAATGGATAGTTACATCAGTAATCCCGATTTGTTCACAGTATTTTTTAAAAATCTTCCAGATTCCTGACCTAGTGTAAGGGGTCTTGCGCTCAGAAATAAACAGATTATCATACTCTGTTTTAATGTTCTTTCTAATCTCCATCCAGTTGTTTATTGCATCCCGAACATCCTTATGCAGAGGTATATAGCGTACTTTATTTAATTTGCCAACTATCTTTAATGTTCCCTTCCTATCGCTTATATCAAAATCGGTTAAGCGGATGTTTATAAGTTCGAAATTTCTAACCCCGCACCTGGTAAAAATCTCAAACATAGCAATATGGGCTTTATTTCCCCCACGGTATACGTGACGGCGTAATGCACGATATGTCTGTTCATCAAGAGATTTTGCTATATTTGGTGATTGCAATTTTATTTTTCTAATATTTCGTGCGGGATTATGCTTAATATATTTTTCTGATTCTAAAAAAGAGAAGTAGCATTTTAAACTGGCCAGCCTAAGATTAATAGTTGTTTCCTTTAAATGCCTTGTTCCTTGCAAATACGAACGCATATCCCTTATATCTATTTCGGTTATAACAGCAGGGTCAAAGTCTATACAATTGGTTTCTTCAAACCATTTCGCAAATGCCTGTATGTGTTCAATATATGTCTTAATTGTAGAGTCAGACTTGTCGATGCTCATTAGATAAGCAGAAAATTCATCAAGATGCAATTTGCTTTCAGTTAACTCCTTATTATCTCTCATAACCAACATCCTTCCATATAGTTTTTAATACTATAAAAGATATTGGATAAGGGTTTCAAGTGGGTGTTAAAGTTTTGTTTCCAATTTCTTATGAGATAATAGGGAATTATAGGGGAGTTTATAGTTAATTATTAAAGGGATTGGAAAAAGAATTTAGTTTTTGTTGACAAGTTTTATTTCCAATCGAGTTTAATTTGAGTACGCTTTATATAATTTTGACTATTAAAGGCTACAGACTTCTTCATTAAATTAGGTATTTATCAAAAGGAGAAACAATAAGACCCCACCCCTATTGGGGTGGGTTCTTATTGTTTCTCCTTTTAGAAATTATGAAGAATAAAAACAAATTGCATAAAATTATAAGCCTTATTAGTATGTAACTCTCCACTAGGTTGCCATTGAAGTTTCAAAACATAGACTTCTACTGCAAATATCAAAAAATTTATGTTATCAACCTAAAAAACATATAAAAATTTGATTTTTTTAATCCTATGAATAAAATATCAGCAAGATTATTTGAAAACATGAGATTATCCTGGAGAACATTAAACTTAATGAGATTATTAACTTTATCTAGAATTGGATTGTAGACGTAAAATATTACATTTTTATTACAATTTCAAAAAAATAGCCTATAATACGAAGCCTTTAAAAAACACCTGTTATACTAAAAATAGTTAGACTTAAAAAACAGTGGCCGCTGTTGTATATAAAAATATCACAAAAGGAGAGATGAAATATGATTAACAAAGTTTATGAATCTTTTCCAAGGTTAGTTTATTCAAATTCAATCATCAATGAATGTGGTGGTTACTTCCAAAATAAAATTGAAAAAGATGAAGCATTAACTCAGGAAGAATTAACTATTGCTTCATATCTATTAAGTTATTTGCCAACACAGGTCAAATTGACAAAGGATGAACTTAAAAACTATTTCACTAAGGAAGAAGCATTTATGCTAATATCACTTTTTAATAGCACATATTTAAGCAATTTTTCATCAGCCAAGGAAAAACTAATTTCAGAAGTTAGAGCCGCCATTTATTATGAATCTATAGATGATGTTTATAATATTGATGGAGAAAAACTTATTAGCAAGTTGGAAAAACTTACAGAGTTTCAGGCATTTACGGTTCTAAGTATGATTGAAGAAACATTTTTTCAGGGAAAAGTATCTGATGGAGAAATTAAAAAAATATTTAATATTGATTAGTTACTGATATATCATTAGACATTATAGGGATAAAAGGGTTTTAGTAGATAATTCGGGCTGCTAAAACCCTTTTATTGAGGATAATCAGTACGATTTAAAGGGATGAGTTTAGAAAAAATCGCTCCAAAATTTGATTTGATAGGTTCTCTCTATATAATAACCTTCAAATTAAAACTGAATGGAGTGATTAACCATGAAAGGCGTAACGATTTTCGGCAATTTTACTGTAATGGAAACTTTTGTGCTGAATGGTGTGCAGGTTGATAAGGGGTTCGATGAGAGGCTGGATATATTTTATAGGGTAAATCTTTGCCCAGAAAACAGTGCCGATGATGTTAATGCTTTATTTATAGATTGCTATTATAGAAGTATTGCTGATTTAAAGAGAGATTTGAAGGATTATATTGGGTAAATCAATCTTAGACGTTAGGACGAATGAAACATATGCTACTTTTTACACGTCAAATAAAAATATAACTGTAAAATAGTACGGATATAAGCATTTTATATTATAATTAAAGAATAGATTGATTTTAATGTGAATAAAGTGGAAGGAGTCTAACTTAAAATGGAAAAGCAGTTTGAGTGTTTAAGGTGTAAAGAGCAAATGAAGTATCTGAAAGAATACCGCTTTGATTCCCAGGATAATAATAGGGGAATATTAGGAGCCTTATTTGATATTGAAGAGCATTTGACTTTTGATGTATATGTCTGCCCTAAATGCAGGCATACAGAGTTTTTCTTTACGGGAGCAAGGGAAGGGTTTAACGAATGGAATGACTGGTAAAGTCATTCTTTAATGTTATGTAATGTTTATTTCATGTGTTTATGGTGCAAGGGGGGAAGGGTGATGGGGAAATACTCGTTAATAAAATTTATATCAGATTTTTTTGCTGGCTTAGGATTTATCTTTACAATTACTCCGATAATTTTATATTATTTTATTCATGACAATTATGAAAGATATATTTGGATTATAAATGGACCATATCCATTCAGTCATTTTGGCAGCGGACCATTTCAGTTGTTTATGTACTTAAGTCTGCTTATAGTTGGGGCAGCATTGATTGTTATTTCAATGATTTTAAAAAGAGTAAAGAAAAAGTGAGAATAAAGATGAAATATAAGGATTCTAAAGTATTAAAGTATTGCGTAATATCTGTATAAAATTGCAAATTATAAATGCTATAATATTTTAACACAACATCAAGATGCTACAAATGGATATCTAGGAGGAATTAGAAATGAGAATACCAATATATCAAATTGATGCGTTTACAAACGTACAGTTTAAAGGAAATCCTGCGGCTGTGTGTCCATTGGAGGCATGGATTGGCGATGATTTGATGCAGAAGATTGCAGCAGAAAATAACTTATCGGAGACAGCCTTTTTCGTAAAGAAAGGGCATGATTATGAGTTGAGATGGTTCACCCCAAAAGGAGAAATAGACCTTTGCGGGCATGCTACACTGGCGACTGCCTATGTTATATTTACATATTTGGATAATAGTATAGCAAATGTCAAATTTCATACTATGAGTGGAGTGTTGGAAGTATCAAAGGAAGGTAGCCTCTTATCAATGATATTCCCCTCCAGAGAAGGAGAAATATGCGAGGTTCCTGAGGTACTTATTAAGGGTCTGGGCAAGAAGCCAATTGAAGTTTATAAGTCAAGAGACTATATGGCGGTTTTTGAAACTGAACAAGATATACTTAATCTGAAATTGAATATGGATGAGTTGAAAAAACTAGATGCATTTGGTGTAATTGCTACAGCGAAGGGTAATGAAGCAGATTTTGTATCGAGATTTTTTGCTCCAAAGGCTGGAGTAGATGAAGACCCTGTAACAGGCTCTGCTCATTGTACATTGGTCCCTTATTGGAAAAATAAATTAAGAAAGACTGAGTTTGTGGCATTACAGTTATCAGAAAGAGGAGGAAAACTTTACTGTACTGATTTGGGTAAAATGGTAAAAATATCTGGGGAGGCAGCATCTTACTTAGAAGGATATATCAATGTATAGATTATCTGATTATTGGTTTAGTACAGAATCTCCTTATTTGACTAATATTTTTAGTGGGTCTTAGAGTTTAAAGACAATGAAAGTAATGATTTTGAAGTTTACGGCAAAATATTGAAACAGGAAGGTAGATAAAGGCAATCGACTTACAGAATTTAGATTGTATTTTCATGGTGGATATATAAAATAATAGTATTCAATATTTTTACATACACCGTAAACACAAACTTTTTATGGAGGCATTATCCAAAACCGATGCTTGAGATAATAAGTTGCAGCAGAAGAACGGATATTCCTGCGTTTTATTATGATTGGCTTCAGGAATGTCTGAAAAATAAATATGTAATGGTAAAAAACCCTTACAATAAACAAACATACATGTTGGACCTGTCTCCTGAAAGGGTTCATTCCATATGCCTGTGGTCAAAATCGTTTGCCAATGTACTTAAAAACCCTGGATATTTGTCGCAGTATAATCTGTACTTTCAGTTTACAATCACAGGCTATTCCAAATTCCTGGAGCCCAATGTTGCTGATACAGAAGAAGCGCTAAGGCAGATGGAGCAACTGGCTTTAAGGTACTCACCGCAGCAAATAAACTGGAGATTTGACCCTATTATTCTTAGTATTAAGGAAGAGAAAAATCCGACACCAGATAACTTTACAAGAGCAAGGCTGAAGGTGTTTGAGGCTTTATGCAAGGATATTTCTTCCTTTGGAGTAAATCGCTGTACCATAAGTTTTCTTTGCTTGTATAAAAAAGTAGAACAAAGAATGAAAGCATCGAAGTTTACTTGTTCAATTCCTTCACAACAACAGCAGATTGGATTTGTAAGCCAATTAGTGGAGATTGCAGATAAATATGGGGTCACAATTTATACATGCACTAGCCCCATTATTGAAGGAGTACCTGGAGTGAGGAAGGGGCATTGTATAGACGGGGCCTACCTTGAAGCATTGTTCGGTAAAAGAGCATCCCATGCAAAAGATGCAGGGCAAAGAAAAGAATGCGGATGTACTAGGTCAAGAGATATTGGAGCATATAGTGGGCAGAGTTGCGGGCATGGATGTATTTACTGCTATGCGAGATAATTGAATATGTTATTAACACTGAAATAAATGAGAATACGAGAGGCGTTTTTGTATGTTACACAGTGGTAGAATATTGAGTAATAAAAGAGCATTCTAAAATGAGGTGGAAACAATGAAAATTATAGAGGATGAAAATTCTGGTGAAGTTGTAATTGATAATATTCGTATTGAAGGTTTTATATATGATGAAAAGTGTAAAAAATGTAATAATTTTTTAGTATACTATGAAAAGTATGATGCATTTTTCTGTGCCTATTGCAATGAGTGGGTAGAATCCAAATGCAGGGATAAAGAATGTGAATTTTGCAAAAGCAGACCTGAAAAGCCTTTATAAATTATTGCTTTAATACTATTTTAGACAGCACAGAAATTAAATGAAAGTAGTAAAGGGATATAAACAATCTTTGAAGCATGAAGTTAAAAATAATTTTAAAAGGTTAAGAAACTTGAAAAAAGTGTGTAGCCCTTCTTATATTATAATGAAGTTCTATAAACAGGGATTTCATAATAATGGGGAGGGCTTATAGTATGCTTTTAAAAGCGGAAGAAATTTATTTGAAATTTAATGAGAAAAGTATTGAGATTAAGATTCCTAAGAGATTACTATTAGTTTTGTTGCAACAGGTTAATAGACACTATGAAATATTAAAGTGTGAGAAAGAAATTATAAATAACTTTGCAATTCAAGAAAATATCAGTAATACATAGATGATAATGACTAAATTGCTTATCTTGATGGCTGAGCCATACGATAAGAAAGAGGTTGTATTTGAAACAAGTGTAGCAGAATTTCTAGTGTTGCGGGACTTAGTATATTGCAATTGTTCTTTGCTGCATCTTCAAACAAA
>JGI2924J29684_1078388_pt1 | contig 45440 bp, 32 predicted proteins | sample BenlonsequencITS_FD_29684 | JGI IMG/M metagenome (IMG submission 29684) | reverse complement strand
CAGATAGCTGCGACGGCTTGTACGATCCAAATCAACAAATCATTCTTTCAGCCTATTCCGCCATTCGGCACCATAGGCTACCGCGGTTTCCCAGGTACAAATCGGGGCAAAGTGCCAGCGGCACGATAAATTTTGTAACCTGCAGATTCATCTGCAGGAACTTAAGCGCTCTTCAACCTCCCGAAGGAGTGCCAGCGGCACGGATGATAGCTCCTTTACACGAAATTAGTACTAAATGTTTATAACCATCAGGAAAATCGCTTTTAGCCCCTTGAAGTTCTTTAATTCAGGCTGACATCTCTTTACAAATAGTTTAAAAGTGTTTGCCCTGGGGGAACTGCCAATTTTCATTATGTTGTAAAATGCCCTCAACTTTTCGGCTTGATCCGTTTTTTTGATTCTATTAAAAAAACAACCAAAAATAAATTACTTTATCCACACTTTATCCACTGACTTTCCGGCGGTGCTTTCCACTTCAATTAGCCATAGGCCTACTGGTAAATTTTCGATATCAAAATCAAACATATCACCATGAGGGGTGATTTTTCGTAAATATTTGCCCATTGGGTCCACTATTCTGATTTCCCTGATTGAACCTACCCCTTTTATGTTGATGTGGATATCTCCACTGGATGGATTTGGATAGATTTTTACCTGTGCTTTTTCCGCTTCTTTTTCGAGGTCTGTGATGAGGTTTACGTTGACATTTAGTGCTTGGGGAATGCCCTCATGGCAGTGGTTGCTTGGGGTGACTTCCAGCAGGAAATCGCCTTCTTTTTCCCAGCTGACAGTCACGGCATGCGTGCCTTGGCCAGAAAGGATGGTTCCTCCTTCTGTGGACCATTGGTAATTGACCCCTTCCACTTCAGAAACTTCATATGATTGTACTTCCAGCCCTACTTCGGCCAGGCCTATGATGGGATCGGGTTGGGACGGGGCACGTGTGATGGTGATGGCTTTGGTGGTAGCCGTGCTTTCCCCACAGGCATTTCGAGGCATTACCTTTAGCTGCTGCTGTCCTTCAGCTTCCCAAGTGATGGCCGCGTGTGCTGTGCCTTGTCCCGACTGGATGATGCCTCCACTGGCCGTCCAGATGTATTCCATTCCCGGAATGGAATCCACTTCATATTGGCTGACCGTTTCCAGACAGGCCACGCCATTTCCGATGATTTGCGGCACCTTTTCAGGAATGGTGGAGACGGTGACTTCAAGGCCCTCGGTGGGGCCATCCCCGCAGATATTTTGGCTCTTTACCAAAACGGCATTCCTGCCAGGTGTTTCCCACTGCACCACAATCCTGTCTGATCCCTGGCCTTCAATGATGGTACCGCCATCCACCCTCCATTCGAAGGTCAGGTCATCAGTACTTTCATATTCCAACCGATATATTTGTTGGCTTAAGCAAATATTGTCTTGGCCAATGATGGTGCCCGTGGCGGTAGGGACTTCACAGCTGTATTGATAGATCATTCCAAATTCACCAACGGCATAGCCTGTATTGACATCGCCAAAGCTTATGGCTTTGAAGTCCTGGTAGGTTTCAGTGTCCACCTCAGTCCAGTTTTTTCCCCGGTCGGTAGTTTGGAGGATCAGGCCTTTGTCTCCCACAATGAAGCCTGTCAAGCTATCCAAAAAGGCTACATCACGAAGGTTCTGGGCAGTGTTGGTGTTCAGGGGTTCCCAGCTTTCGAATTGGTTTTGGGTAAAGAATGCCTGGCCGTTATCACCCACGATGATCGCCGCGGATTCATCGATCATAAACATGCCATGCAGGTCATCGGAAGTTCCAATGGAGATTTCCTGCCAATCTCCGTTACTATTGCTTTTCAGCACATGGCCACCTTCCCCGATGATGATCCCGGGGCCACTTTCAAAGAAATCAATATCATGATAATCGTATCCTTTGTCGCCTGCATGGATAGTGGACCAGTTTACACCGCGGTTTACGGTACTGGCGAGGTATCCGCTTTCTCCGACAATGTATCCGGTGTCCGCATCAGCAAAATAAAGACCATAAAGGTCGAGCTCGGTTTTAGGATTCAGCGCTGTCCATGATCCTCCGGAATTGGTGGTGTTCAGCATGGTACCGTCATCACCTACTACGTATCCGAAAGCCGGGGATTGAAAAGCAATTGCGTGAAAATCAATGTTCAATGGCCGGGAATAGTCGTTAAAGGAATCGCCGCCGTTGGTGGTGCGAAAGATGACGGCTTCTTTGCCAGCGATGTAACCGCGGCTGTCGTTTACAAAATCCGTGGCCAAAAAATCCGAGGGATGACCGGAAAGCAAGGAAATCCAAGAGCTGCCAGCGTTGGTAGATCGTAAGATGGTCCCTCCATCGGCAACAGCTACTACGGTATTGGTGCTTTGTTTGTAGTCGATGCCGTGAATGTCCTCCGTGGTGCGGCTATTTCGGACGAGGAAGGTCAGCCCGGCATTATTGGTGTATAGCACCGTGCCTTCTTCTCCGACGATGATCCCAATGTCAGGGCGGTCTCTATGAAACGCTACCCTTTTATAGTCGTAATTGGTACCACTCTGGATGAAAGCCCAGTGATTGCCCGAGTCAACGGTCTTCAGGATGGTCCCTTCATCCCCTACCGCATAGCCCGTGGTGTCGTTGGTAAAGTAGAGATCGTTTAGCGCGGTACTGACCGAAGAGGTAAGCTGCTGCCAGCTTTGGCCATTATTAGTCGTTTTGTAGATGGCTCCTGAGGAGGTGGCGAGAAAGCCTTGGTCTCCGCTGGTAAATACGAGTGTGTTGATCGCCGCAGTGGTTCCCAGCTCTACAGAAGTCCATGTTTCTCCTCCATTGGAAGAGTATTTTAGCGTTCCAGAGGTTCCGGAAATCCAGATTTCCTCACTGGAGCGGTAGTTTACCGTTAGGATGTCCGAGGTGGTGTTGAGGTTGATTATGTTCCAAGATTGGCCACCATCTTTGGTCTGCAAGAGGGTGCCGTTTTTGCCGGCCATCGCCCCAATTTGGTGGTCATGGAAATCCACAGCAAGTAGATCGGCTGCGATGGGCATGGCCAATTCCGTCCAGCCCTCACCACCATCAGTGGTTTTGAGCATGATTTGGTTCCCTGAAGCGAAGGCCAGGTCGTCATTGACCCAGTGGATGTCCGTAAGTGCATTGCCACGGTCCGTGATCCTTTGCCAACTTTGGGAAAAAGCGGTCTGGACCAATGATAAGCAGAAAATGACGAGGAGTAAAGGGTTCTTCATATCGTGTGGAAAGCCATGTTGGTACTTACAAAAATAGCGGTAAATTAGGTTTTACAAGAGAAGGTTTGGTGTTAATTCGGTATTCTCTACCCATAAATTACAAAAAAATCCCACATATACCGATATGTGGGATTTTTGATGATGCTTTGCTAGTCCTGCAAAATATTTTGTAAGGGGTTACTTTCCTTTATTCTTCACCCATTTTTCCAGCCACTCGTTCATTTCGTACAAGGTGTGCATGATGGATTCTTCTGCTGCATAGCCATGGCTTTCATTGGGCAAAAACACCAGTCGGGCTGTGGCACCGTGTCCTTTCAGGGCATTGTAATACCGTTCTGATTGGATGGGGAAAGTGCCGGAATTGTTGTCTGCTTCACCGTGGATCAGCAGGATAGGTGTCTTTACTTTATTCGCATGCATAAAGGGGGACATGTTGAAATAAACGTCTGGAGCCTCCCAATAGGTGCGCTGCTCATATTGGAAGCCAAATGGTGTCAACGTACGGTTGTATGCACCACTTCGGGCAATTCCAGCCGCGAAAAGATCACTGTGCGAAAGGAGGTTGGCCGTCATAAAGGCACCATAAGAGTGGCCACCTACCGCTATTCGGTCCCGGTCACCGATGCCTCTGTCCACGATATAATCGATGGCTGCTTCTGCGTTGGCCACTAACTGTTCAATAAAGAAATCATTGGGTTCTTGGTTGCCTTCTCCTACGATGGGCATTTCTGTTCTGTCCATGATGGCATAGCCCTGGGTGATCCAGTAGAGCGGTGTGCCCCAGTACAGCCTGGTAAATTCATATTTGGATCCGCGCACCTGAGCAGCCACTTCCTTGGATTTGTATTCCCGGGGATAGGCCCACATCAGTACGGGCAAAGGACCATCTGCTGCTGGATCGTATCCGGCAGGAGTATAAATCGTGGCCGATAAGTTAAGTCCGTCGTTTCTGGTGTAGGTTACCAATTCCTTTTGTATTCCTCTTAGGGAAGGATAAGGATCCTCAAAATGGGTCAGTTGGATCGGTGCGATGCGCTTTTTGGTGTTGACGAGCCAATAGTTTGGTTGGATGTCAGTGCTTTGCTTGCGGGTAATAAAGCTGTTCCCTTTATCGTCCAAAACTTTTACCACTTCTTCATAATAGGGCGCTTGGCATCGCCAGATGATCTCTTGCTCCCCTGAGCTGACATCAAAGGTGCTCAGGAATGGCATGCTGCCTTCTGGAGAACCTCCCTCGCTGGTCATGAAGAGCTGGTCTCCCTTGCGGAGAAGGACATACTCTCCAAGGTCATTTGTGGTCATGACGGGATCACCCGGATCATTGTAAATGTCTGAATAGCTCCGTTCTATAAACGTTTTCTTTTCCTGCTCAGGCTGGGAGGGATTGATCAGGGAGCGCTTTTCTTGTCGGGTGTCAAACCACCGCTCATTTAGCACTGCGAATGCTTCATCTGACCATTGAATGCCCGCATAACGCAGACTGGTAGTGGCCAATTTTTGTTTCTCACCTGTAAATGGTGCGTCCAATGTATAGACAATGTCTCGTTCTTCGATTTCCACTTTAGGATCACCACCATCCTGAGCCTCGGCCCAATAAAGGGTGGCAGGAACGTCCCTTCTCCAGCTGATGGACCTGGGGCCAGTCACCGTGGCATCAAAGCCGGTCGGCCTTACCTCATCCAAAGGAATCTCGGCAATGGTCACTGTTTCTGATCCGTCAATGCTCCACGCTTCTACATCATACGGGAAGCGGTACGCTGGGACCAAATAAGAAAACGGACGCTTGATCGCTTCCACCAGGACATATTGCCCATCGGGCGAAACATCCATCGACTTGATCATCGCCGGATCGCCAAGGGGCTTGGTATTTCCTTCCAGGTCAATCACCATCAGTTGGGCGTCCATGAAGTAAGCAAATAGCTGCTCGTCATATTCATTTTCAAGCAAATCCTGGTAGGTTCGGCTGGGAGCTGCATTACCCGAAGTAGCTTGTATGATTGGGCTGGATGGAACCGATGGTTTTTCAGGCATCTCACCCCGTGATGGGTTAATGGCTTTCACCAAAAGAGAATTGTCCGGAAGCCACGTAAAGGCGGTGCCATAGACGTCGTTGATGATTTCGTCGGTTAAGGGCTTGGCGGTCTTGGTGGCTAAGTTAGCTACCCACAAGCTTATCCCTTCATCGCCCACCAGGCCGAATGCCAAATACTGTTCATCATCAGACCAACTGATCCCGCTGATCTTGGCGTCTTCTGGTAAGCCTGTGATAGCGGTTTCCTCGCCTGATTTTACCTCTTTGACCTTGATGCCGCTATACGAAGAGGAGCGGCTGGGGCCATTGGTTTTGGGGTTGATCCGAATACCACCGATGCGTAATTCAGGCTGGGATACTTCTTTGAGGGATTTGTAACCAGGCCTTTCCAAGATGAGCATGATGTCACCCTTCTTGCTGAAATAGACGGAAGGGGTTACAGGGGCATTGACGAGCTCTTGAATGGCTTGGGGAGGGGCTTTGTACCCCGTGTTTTCTTGGGCGGTAGCACTTCCGAAAAGAAAGGCCAAGCCCAATAAGCACATGTAGCGCTTTGGAGTTTGAAAATTCAGGTTCATATTCAGTTCTTTTATCCAACCAAATTACAAAAAAATATGTAGCTCAGGTACTATGTAGCGCAGGAGGTATAGGGTAAAATGATAAACGGTAAAAAAATATAAAAAAAGGGATGTTTCGTCTAGGAAACACCCCTTAATCAATCAGTCAATTTATGTCTTTACATATCGTCTGCACCGACGGAAATCATGGCACATCTAAATCCGATATGGTTTGTAGCAGAATCTTGATGCATAAACCGCCTTGTACCTGGCGATAGCCAATACGCTACATCTCTCCAGCTACCTCCCTTATAAACGCGATAATTATCATCGATCAAGGTAGTCCGGTAGGCTTCTTCCGAATCATTGGTGCCATCTCTTCTCAGCGGATTGAGGTCTTCAAAGTCCTGATAGGAAAGCGGGCGATATACGTCCTCTACCCATTCGTTCATGTTTCCGGACATGTTGTAGAGCCCAAAATCATTGGGCGGATATTCATAGACGTTGGCAGGGATGATGTCACCATCATTGGTGATGCCACCAGCGATACCGGCATAGTCACCGCGTCCTCTTTTAAAGTTGGCAAGAAGGTCACCTTGACGGCCTTTTCGCTTAACATCATAAGGATTTCGGACACCACGGCCATCCCAAGGGTAAATACGGCCATTTTCTTGGTTTTCATCCAAGTATTGCGTGCCAATCATGGCTTTTGCGGCATATTCCCATTCCGCTTCATTGGGAAGCCTGTAGCTTGGCAATACCACTCCTCGCTCAATCAGCAGGTTTTTGCTCATGGTGGAATCCAACCCTTCTTTCTCACGATAAAGCTCGTTTACATAGGCTGTTCTCCACTTGCAGTAGGCATTTGCTTGCTCCCACGTGACTCCGGCCACCGGATAGAAGTTAAAGCCTGGGTGGCGGAAGTAGTACGTAGAATACACGTCATTGTATGAAAGGGCTTCTGTCCAAACGTCTTCTCTTGGTTCCAGTCGATTTACCGAATCCGCACTGGCACGTTTTTTCATGTCAAAGAGAAATTCCTTGTAATCCAAATTGGTTACTTCGGTCTCATCCATGTAAAATGAGGCAATGGTAACGGTTCTTTCTGCATTGTCTCGAAAGGCCATGACATCTTGCTCCTGCGTGCCCAATACGGCTCGTCCTCCTTGGATATATTTTAATTTCGGCCCTTTGGCAGGCTCTTTTAGCTTGACTACGGTAAACTGTGTGGTGTCGTCCAGGTCAAAATTTAATTCTGCACCCGTGGCTGCACTGACTTTTCCCGGGTTTCCGGCAGTCCTTCGCCCGTAGGTAGGCCCGTTATTTTTGGCACATGAGGCCAAAAATGTCATTGACAACATTAAAAATGCTGCCATGATAATAGTTGTATTTTTGTTGCTTTTCACCATGTGAAAGTTGGTTTATTCCTCGCTGATTAATACTGCTAATATATAATCAATAATGACATATAACAATACTTTTACTTTACGTTCATTTTATTAAACTCATCATACGTACCATAAATGAACACTCCATAGCACAAAACAAATAAGGGAATTGAAAAGATAAAAGCAAATTTTAAGCGCTCATTTCACTAAGCCATTGCTTGGCTTTCTCTACGGATTTAATACCACCAATGGTAAGAATTAAACGATTTTTATGTTCTTTTATTTTGCAAAATTTGCCATGACCTTGGATAAATCGAATAATATTTCCGAAAATATCCGATTTGAAATAACTTTCCCGTGTGCTGGGAACGAAGTAGCACTTCATTTGGCCACTTTTGAGCACCAGTTTTTCAAACCCAAGGCCTTCTGCCAGCCATCTTAAGCGTACCGTTTCCATCAGGTCTTCCACCACTGGCGGAATGGGACCAAATCGGTCCGAAACAGCATGGGCAAATTTCGTAAGGGCTTCTTCTGTTTTGATATTGTCTAGCTTGGAGTACAGGTTTAGCCTTTCCGAGATATTGCTGACATAATCTTCAGGGATCAAAAGTTCCATGTCAGTTTCGATCACACAGTCCTGTACCAAGACTTTTACTTTTTCTTTCAGGTCGACTTCAAAGAGGCTGGCAAACTCATTTTCCTTGAGCTCTTGGACGGCTTCGTCCAATATTTTGTGGTACATCTCAAATCCCAAATCGGTGATAAAGCCGCTTTGCTCGGCCCCCAAAAGGTTTCCGGCACCTCGGATATCCAAGTCTCTCATGGCTACTTTAAACCCATCGCCCAAATCGGAAAACTCTTCCAGCGTTTGAAGGCGCTTGCGGGCTTCAGCGGTAAGACCTGACATGGGTGAGGTGAGAAGGTAGCAGTAGGCTTTTTTATTGCTTCTGCCGACCCTTCCCCGCATCTGGTGGAGGTCGCTAAGGCCAAACATGTGTGCCCTGTTGATGATGATGGTGTTGGCATTGGGGATGTCCAGACCTGACTCGATGATGTTGGTGGAGACCAGCACGTCAAATTCCCCTTCGATAAACTTCACCATGATTTTCTCCAATTGCTTGCCGTCCATTTGGCCGTGGGCACCAGCAATTTTGGCATCGGGCACCAGTCGCATGATAAGGTTGGCAATGGAATCAATTTCTCCGACCCGGTTGTGGACAAAGAACACCTGGCCGCCACGCTGGAGCTCCCTGGAGACGGCATCCCGAATGACTTCTTCTTCAAAGGTGTGTATTTCAGTGGTTACGGGCTGCCTGTTTGGTGGAGGAGTGGCGATCACGGATAGGTCCCTGGCGCCCATCAGCGAAAAATGGAGTGTCCTTGGGATGGGGGTGGCCGTCAAGGTCAGTACGTCCACATTGACGCGGAGTTCTTTAAGCTGGTCTTTTACCTTGACGCCAAATTTCTGCTCTTCGTCGATGATCAGCAGTCCGAGATCCTTGAACTGGACATCTTTGTTGACAATTCGGTGGGTGCCGACGAGGATGTCGATTTCACCGGAAGTGACCTGCTTGGTGATTTCTTTGACCTGTTTGGTGGTGCGGAACCGGTTTATATAGTCCACTTTTACGGGGAATCCCTCAAGTCGCTCTTTAAAGGTCCGGTAATGCTGCATGGCCAAGATGGTAGTGGGCACCAATACTGCTACTTGTTTGCGGTCGTTGATGGCTTTGAAAGCTGCTCGGATGGCCACTTCTGTCTTGCCAAACCCTACATCTCCGCAAACCAAGCGGTCCATGGGGTAGGGTTTTTCCATGTCGGCTTTTACATCTCCCGTGGCCACAGCTTGATCCGGAGTGTCCTCGAAGATAAAGGAGCTTTCCAGTTCCACTTGCAAGACACTATCGGGAGCATATTGGTGGCCGGAGGCATTTCTTCGTTTGGCATACAGTGCAATCAAGTCCTTGGCAATGTCCTTGACTTTACGTTTTACCTTTTTCTTTTTGTTCTCCCACTCTGGCGAGCCCAGTTTGGACATGGTGGGAAGGGTGCCTTCTTGACCGGAATACTTGGAGATCTTATGTAAAGAGTGAATGTTGACGTAGAGCAGGTCATCATCCCGAAATATCAGCCTGACCGCCTCTTGGAAATTGTCGTTGACTTCCACTTTTTCCAGCCCGGCAAAGCGCCCCACGCCGTAATCCACGTGAACGACATAATCCCCCGCCTGCAAGGTTTTGAGCTCTTTGAGCGTCAAGGCCTTGGTCTTGCTGGCTTTTTTATGGCTTTTATACCGGTGATATCGCTCAAAAATCTGATGGTCCGTATAGCACGCGATCATGGTAGAATGATCTACGAAGCCTTCTCTGATACTGACAGGGAGTGATTGGATCTTGAGGGTGGGGTCTAGCTCTTGGAAGATGTTTTGTAGCCGTTCCACCTGCTTTTCACTTTCAGAGCAGATGATGTTCAGCAATCCCTTTCGCTCATTGTCCACCAGGTTTTCGACCAATAGGTCAAAGTTTTTATTGAACGATGGTTGGGGCTTGATGTCAAAATCAAAAACCTTGGACGTCGGCAAGTGGTACTGATTGCCAAATTCAATTTTGGTCAGGCGGTCAAGGGATGATAAGAAAGCTGCTCCATCATCAAAGAGGTTTTCCGGTTGGAGCACCAGTTGTTTGCTGCCCGTTTGGTCTACGATTTTGTCAAACTGCTGGCGGGCTTTTTCGAAGGCATTGTCCAGCATGTCCATGGTAAATTGGACATCTTTGATCCACACACAAGTATCTTTTGGTAGGAAATCTGTGAAGGACTGCCGCACTTCCTGCATCAGCTTGGTTTGGACATTGGGGATGATACTGATGTGATCGAGGGATTCCTCGGACAGCTGGCTCTCGGTGTCAAAGGTCCTGATGCTTTCGATCTCTTTTCCAAATAGCTCAATTCGGTAAGGGTATTCATTGGCAAAGGAAAACACATCGATGATGCCCCCGCGGATGGCAAATTGGCCAGGTTCATAGACGAAATCGGTCTTCTCAAAGTCATAGGTGCTCAGCAGCTCTGTGATAAACTCGACATCTACTTTCTCGCCTACCTTGGCCGTAAAAGTGTTCTCCTGAAGGGACTTTTTGTTGATGACTTTTTCGTAAAGTGCCTCTGGATAAGACACGATGATCTCCATTTTGGTATCTGAGGAGAGGACTTTGTTCAGGATCTCCGCACGCATGAGCACATTGGCATTGTCTACTTCCTCATGCTGATAGGGCCGTTTGTAAGAAGAAGGGAAAATGTGCGGGGTGACCCTGTCCAACAGACTGCTGAGATCGCTCGCCAAATAGGCCGCTTCTTCTTTATCGTGCGCAATGATCAGGTGGCTGCTGTGGCGAAGATTGATAAAGGTAGCCAAAAGGACCATGTCCATACTGCCTGAAATCCCCTTGAAAGCAAAGTTGCTGCCAACGGATGATTGGATGGTCTTGGCCACCGTTTTAATATAGGAATCTTGCTCGTAAAGGGTTAGAAATGCGTGCTTTTCCACAATAAATTGTTCTTGTTTAAGAAGATGACAGGTCCTTGGTTATTAATGCCTGAGTGCTATAGCGTAAATAGGCTTATGCATGTTTCGGGTTTAGGACGCAAGTTAAAAAAAAGCTGCTGATTATGGTCTATTTATGATGGCATCCTGGGAATTGTACTGGCGGGTGGTGATCTGCCTATCGTTGCAACCATTACAGGCTAAAATGGGTTGATTAAAAAAAGGTGGGGCATGAGGCTCTTTAGGAATAAAAAATGCAGATGTCCATGAGTTTGACGAAACCCTCCCATGATGAAATGAAAAAGCGTAATTTTCCATCCATGATCAAGAAAGCGGAATCCCTTCACCCGTATCAATTACTGGTTTACTTGGCCATGGTGAGCAGTGGGATCATTTTTCTGTTTTTAGCGGTAGCGTTTGTAGTGACCGCCATAGATAATCCGGTCGTGAATGGGGAGCAGCTTCCTTGGCCATTTTGGGTAAGCACTTTCTTGATAGTGTCAAGCAATTTTTGGACACGGAAATTGGTGCATTCCTTGGAAAATGATCAGCCACTATTCGTGAAACAAACCCTTTGGACGGTATTTTTAGTGGGGTTCATGTTTGTGGGATTCCAAGGCTGGGGCTGGATAGCCCTGACTGAGCAAGGTGTTTTGTTCACTGCCATTCCCAGTGGGAGTTACTTGTACGTCCTTACGGGAATCCATATGCTCCATTTGTTGGGAGCGATGGTGTTTGTGCTGCTGATGATTTATGAAGTAAAGCAGGTGATGGCCAATCCCATCAAAGGGTTGGTCTTTAGGAAAAATCCTTATGTGGACATGAAAGTGAAGCTGTTTGTGCTGTACTGGAAGTTCGTCGAAATCGTGTGGTTGGTGTTGTTTTTATTGTTTGTCTTGGCGCTTTGAAAAATAAAAGCAAGCCTGATCACCCTCTTGCTGTTGGTTGAGGACTTGGGCTTTGACTCTAAATTCTTGGCGTTCTTCAGCGGTGAAAATGGCTGCTTCATTGCTTTGATGGAAGGGGATGTTCCGTCGGTACATTTCACTTCCAGTAAATTGGAAGGCTGTACTATCATAAATGATGCGATCCAAGCGGAGCCCAGTGTCCTCTGTTAGTTTCTTAAGGGACGTTTCGCTATGAATGAATAAATGTCTGGGAGCGTCCAGTTGGACCCAGTCTGTGCCATAAGTTTTCCAAGCTGCTTTTTGGGCCACGGGAATTCTGATGAGCAACTTTCCATTTGGATTAAGCAGTTCTACCGCCCTATCAATTACGGCCTTTGGTTGGTCCATATGCTCGAAAGAGTGATGCATCATGATGCAGTCAAATTTCTCCTCTACCTCATAAATTGATTTTTTAAGTAGCCGAATGTGTTGATTGATCCGTTGGGATTTTTCCATAAATGGATCCATTCCTACCAAATTGGTGTGGCCACAAGGAAAGAGCTCGTACAATAATTGACCGTTGCCACAGCCGAGATCAAGAATGCTGCTATCCAGGGGAAGAGCCAGTTTTTCAAGCCAATCCCCATAATGATAATGCTTGAAAATGTTCATATTGGTAAGGCGGAAGAGCGCATACCGTAACTGTTTTAGGCGTCTGACGGGCCAGCTGGACAGGTTTATTTCCCCTAAAGAATAGTAATCAGCTGGGTAATAGGTGCCCAGATCGTCAGGAAGGGAGGTGAGTTGAATGGCTTGGCAATCGCTGCATTCGAGGTATGTGAATTCGTCACGGGTACCAAACATCATTTCCCGAACGACATGCAGTTTGTTTGCGCGATGGTTTCCGCATAAAGTACAGCTAGCGTCTGAAGGAGTTTCCATTATCAATAGACGTTTTCCCGGTTCAGGCCCATCTCACGGATAGTCCTGAAAACAATTCTCATATCCATCCACATGGTCCAGTTTTGGATATAAAAATAGTCTAACCGCACTCTTGAACGAATTTGATATGGCTTGATGATTTCACCGCGATAGCCCTTTACTTGGGCCAAACCTGTAATACCGGGCTTTATCTTATGCCGGGCATTGTATTTTTCGATTTGGGTTTTGAATGTCTCATTCATCGGAACGGTATGTGGCCTTGGGCCGACGATGGACATATCGCCAATCAAAACATTCAAAAACTGCGGCATTTCGTCCAAAGAGGAACTTCGTAGAAATTTTCCAATGCGGGTGACCCTAGGGTCATTTTTGGTCGCCTGATGGGTGTCCGCATAATCGTTTGGCGTCATCGAGCGGAATTTTAGGCACTTGAAGACACGATTGTTTTCTCCGTTTCTTAACTGAATGAAGAAAATAGGACCTTGGGATTCCAACCTGATCAAGAAACCCACCAATGGAATCATCCAGCTCAATACAAAAATGGTAATGAACAAAGAGAACAAAATATCAAAGGCGCGCTTAAATACCCGGTTAAAGGCATTGTCCAGCGGAATGGCATTTACATTGATGACGAAAAAATCCCCGTACTTGGAGAAGGACAATTTTTTCTCTAATTGAAGGCTGCCCCCTGGGATCACTTTGACCTTAATGTAATGCTCATCTGCGTAATGCACGATTTTTTTGATGGTGGGCAGGTCGAGTCGCTCGTTTATATAAATTAAGTCGAGCTCCATGTTTTTTACTTCAGCAAAAAAATCATTTAAGTTTCCACGTGTTTCCACGCAGGAGCTCATCTCATCGTAATACCCGAGAAAGTTAATCCCAAAATCCTTTCTGGTTTGGAAGACTTTTGCCAGTTTATAACTGGTGCCGCCCTTACCGATGATGACAGCATTTCTATAGTTCCCGCCACGGGATCGGTACTGCTTTAGGGCAATGTGTGTCCCCACCCTGTACAGGCTGAGCAACAGTGCCATGGATGCTGCATCGACCAAAAGGAAAAGCCGACTCAAATGGTAAGCCTGAAATGCTATCCAAAGGACGGATACAATGGAGAAAAACCACAATATCGTCCCAAAGAGCTTTTGTAGGGTAAAGAAATAATCGGTAGTCCTTCCTACTTTGTAATCTTTTCTGAATGCGGCCAGTAATACCCAAATAAGTAAATACAAACCGTATAAAAGCGGGTTCATGTTATTGATAACAACTATTTTACTGACTATCCAATTGGTCAGCAGTAGGGAAAGTGCTATTACCAAAACATCACCAAGGAGAAATAACCAAGGAAAGTATTTGTAAAACCGTCTCGCCATAAAAATTTTTTACTTCACTAAAATTTTGCAACGCTACAGCAATTTAAATACCATTTTCTTTTCGTTGTAAAAAATTGCCAATGCTCTCTTAAAATAGTAGTTATACATTTTTATAATTGTGTGGTAAAATTATGAAAATTTATTTTGTAATCAGCATTAATTATCTGTTAATCTAAATTTTTGATGTTGGATCCATCATCGGCCCACTTCAAGTGGTGGATTAAAACAGTTTTTCCGGTATTCCTTCCAAAAAGGTGATGGTATCAAAATACGATAAGCCTAAATTAAAATATTAAATAATGTTTTTTATATACTTAAAATTGCTTTTGAAATTTATTTTCACTTTTTTTACATGCCTGATATCAAGTATAGTGTCTCCCTCATGGTTTTTCAGTAAACGTGGATTTTATGAAGGCTCATGGGGCAGTTGAAAAAGAAAGGAAGCTATATAACTCACTTTGATGCCTGCTTTAGGTATTGCTTATGTTGACCACATCGTTAGAGTTTGCCATATTTTTGCCCATCGTGTTTTTGTTGTATTGGTTTGTGCTAAAAAACAAACTAAGGCTACAGAATGCGCTTATTTTGGTGGCCAGTTATGTGTTTTACGGTTGGTGGGATTGGCGTTTTTTGATCTTGATAGCGATCAGCAGTCTGGTGGACTTTCTGGTAGGCATTGGCTTGAACCATGCTGCCGAGAAGTCCAAGCGAAATATCCTTTTAGGGATTAGCTTGACGGTGAATTTGGGGATGCTGGGATTTTTTAAGTATTATAATTTTTTTCTCGAAAGCTTTGTAGATGCCTTTACCCTTTTTGGGTATCAGATGGCACCGGGACGTTTGGACATCATTTTGCCGGTTGGGATCAGTTTTTACACTTTACAAACCCTGAGCTATACCATAGACGTTTATGACCGGAAGTTAACGGGAACGAAAGACTTTTTTGCGTTTTTTGCCTATGTGAGCTTCTTTCCACAGTTGGTGGCCGGCCCGATTGAGCGGGCTACGCACTTACTTCCCCAGTTTCAGCAAAAGCGGCACTTTGACGTGGACAGTGCCAGTGACGGCATGCGCCAGATCCTCTGGGGCCTTTTTAAAAAGATCGTAGTAGCGGATAATTTGGCGGTGTATACCTATACCATTTCCATGAATTACCAGGATCATTCGGCCAGTACGCTGTTGATGTGCCTGATCATGTTTTCATTTCAGTTTTACGGGGACTTCTCAGGCTATTCGGATATTGCCATTGGGACGGGCAGGCTCTTTGGGTTCCGGTTGATGAAAAATTTTGACTATCCTATTTTTGCCAGAAGCATCCCGGAGCTGTGGCAAAAATGGCACATATCCTTGTTCAGCTGGTTCAGGGATTATATTATCAAACGCTTAAAAGGATTTAGAAAGTGGCAAGTCGCGCGTAATATCTTGATTATCTTCTTGGTAACAGGTTTTTGGCATGGGGCGGCATGGACGTATATCCTGTGGGGACTGTTACATGCGCTATTGTTCATGCAGTTTATTTTTTGGGGCAGAAAAAAATTCAAGACTCCCGTCGCCGCGGGCAAGGTTTTGCCGAGCTGGGTAGAGCTTGGGCAAATGGTGAAGACGTTTATGTCCTTTACCCTTTTGGCACTATTCTTCTTTATCCAGCCCCTTTCCAGATGTCTGGGCTATTTGGTGGCCTTGGTGGATACCTCAATTGTTAAAGTGCCCTTGCTTCCGGAAAACAGGGCTTTGGCAGGCATCGTGCTGTTACTGGTGGTAGAGTGGATGCAGCGGGAGAAGGAGCATGGATTGGATTTGTCGGGAAGGAGTCTGCCGAAAGCTGTGCGGTGGAGTGTTTATTACGGGTTATTGTTTGCAGTCTTTTATTACGGAGGACAGCCACAGGACTTTTTATATTTCCAATTTTGATGCCTTATGAAGAAGTTTATCCTCCATATTACATGTTTTATCCTACCACTGGCAGTGGTGTTTATTCCCATGGAGCTCTACCTAAGGGACAATAGCTACCAAGCCAAAAGTGATTACCTCACCGCGCACAAGGAGGAAATAGAGACGTTGGTTTTGGGACCCTCGTATGCGTGGAGAGCTATTAATCCCCTGGCCATGGACATGCCGACTGCTTCTTTAGCGCATGAGGCCAGCGCTATCAATACCAATATGATGCTGTTCCGTAAATTTTCCTCCCAGTTACCCCGGTTAAAGTACGTCCTGTTTGACCTGTCCTTAGGGTACATGGAAAATGATAACGACCAACGATGGGAAAGCAATCATCTTTTTAATATTTATTATGACATTCAAAACTATCGGGCCGATGTCAAAAACAGTTTCCTGTTGACAGCCAATTTTAAGTTTTATTTTAAGCTTTTTTGTGGCACCATGAAGGATGATAAAAATGTAGCCCTTTTTAATGAAAGTGGATTTGTTTATGATGTAGCTGATTACAACAACCTGTTTGGAACATATGAGTATGACACCGCCAGACTAAGGGCCTCTGGAGAGCTCTTTAAGCGGCTGACGTATCAAAATTCCATCCATGATGAAAGCTACGTAAAAAACGAGAAGCTCCTGAAGGAAATGGTGAACGAATGCAAGCGCAGGGACATAAAAGTGATCTTCATCGCTCCACCCAAATTTTGTTTAAATAACAAAGCTGCTACGGCAGAAATCATCGAAAGGAGGGATCGGTTTTTGCGGAATTTTGAAGGGGACGAGGAAGTCGAATTTTGGAATTATGAGCACTTGTTGGAGGATAACGCACAGTTTTTTCTGGACAATACCCACCTCAATCCCAAAGGAGCTGAGATTTTTACCGAAGTCCTGAACAAACGATTAAGTGGCCTGCCACTAGAACGGCGACAGGCCCAAATTCCTTAGACTGGCCTATGGTCGCTCGAAAACGGCTTGGACCCCATGGATCACCCCGTTGGTAGCAATTTTATTTAAGTAGTTTTCATCCAAGGCAGCCCCGTTAACAGCGCCCGTTTCGGTGTTCAGTGATATGGATGATCCCTCAAGGCGAGTGGAGAGGACTTGACTGTTTTCAAAATCTTGAGAGAAATGCCTCCCCATGGCCATATGGTAAAGTAGCGTTTCACGAAGTAAGGTTTCATCCACTTCATAGTATCCGGCTACGCCCAGCTTTTCATACCAAGCTTGGAAAGCGGCATTGCTGGGGGCGAATATGGTCAAGGGGGTATTTTCTTCCAGAGAAGGCAGCAACTGGGCATAAATCATCGCAGCCTTGAATTCTGCATAACCATTGCCTTGGGTGTTTTCAGAGACTACTGCCGCAAGGGACTGCTCAGGAGCGGAAATGATGTGGTCAAGGCTATGAATGAGACCATTGCCGCCTTGGATATTGGTCTCCTGCAGTATTCCATTTCCATTAAGCCATATTTCCCCAGCTTGATTGCTAAAATAGAGGGTGTCGCCAGCCAACGTGATGCGTGGTCCTGCTGTCAGCTGTGCACTGTCCAAGGTCTCGTCCAACACAAAATATTTCATAAATTCCTCCAGCCGGGAAAAGCCCAGCCAGGCTTCTTCCGTAAGTTCATTGGCTTGGAAATAGGCTTCAAAAGCCTCATCTGTAGGGGCAAACAAGGTGAATTGTCTCTCCCTGGATTCCAATACTTGATCCAGGCCAGACCGCAGCAGCCCTTTTACGAAGATGTTAAAACCGCGATTTTGGGCCATAAAAGTGACGTTGAGCGCTTGAGGCTCCAACAGGCCTTCCAAAACATGGACAACACCGTTTTTTAACATCACATCTCCAGACAGCATTTTGGTATCGCCATTGATGTCAATCTCGTTTTCATTTTTATTGATCAACCAATAAAACCCAGGTAAAAGGCTTTCTTGGACGGTGCCAATCAGTTGGTCGGAATTGAAAGCCCCGGGGGTAATGTGGTAATCCAACAGTTGCTGCCATTCGTCGTTGGAGAGATCATTTACCGACGTGATATTTTCTGCTGAGAGCGCTTTGTCACTTGGCAAAAGCATGGTGTACGGCCCGAATTGGTCGAGGCTGTCCTTCCATGTGGTCTGTTCGATGGCTTCTGCCATCACGCTGAAATTCGGATCCTGTGAAACAAAGGAGCCGATACTGAGGGCGGTAAAATCAGGCGAGGACTCCTCATCACCGCATGCTCCCATCAGGAAGAGGATACCTGTTGCGAGCACCAGCCGAACACTTAATAATAATGGGTAAAAAGCTCCTTTTGCCATAAAAATTTATTTACCTTTTCTTTTGGAGAACCGCAAAAGCCATGCTTAAGTTTACGCTAGGTTGTTTTGGGGCAAGGCCTTTCGATGCAGTGAATAGTAAAGCACTTTTACAAAAGTACATTAGATGAAAAGAAATTCAGGAATATTTCTTCTAATTTTAGCGATGTTTTGTGCCTGCAAGCAGGAGCAAGAGGGATGCGTGATTTCCGAAGAAGTGAAGGAAGTTCCGCTTGAGCTTACCATAGAGCGCTTGGAGACACCACTGTTTGAGGCCAAAAGTGAGCAGGACATTGCCTTCTTTTTGGAAGAGCACCCTTATTTTTCGAAAATGTACCTGAGGGACGGACTATATCCCAGTCGGGAACAGTTGGTGACCACTTTATATGGTATTCCCAAGGACACCTTGATGCAAGAGCTCTATCAGGAAGTCAAGGAGACCTTCTCTTCCGTGAATCAACTAGAAACGGACTTGCGGAATGCCTTCAAGCACATCAAATATTATTATCCGGACTTTGAAGTGCCTAAAGTATATACATTTGTCAGTGGATTTACCACTGATTTGTACATGGACAGTGAAATGATCGTCATTGGGCTGGATTATTTTCTGCCTGCTGATCACCGCTTCCAGCCTCCAGACCTTCCCAAGTACATGACGGATCGTTACAACAGGGATCATTTGGTGCCCATGATCGTGACGGCGATTTCTTCCCGGTACAACAAGACCGATCTTGAAGATAATTCGCTTTTGGCAGAAATGATTTTTTATGGGAAAGCCTACCATTTTGCCCAAGCGATGCTCCCCTGTACACCTGAGGAGCAGATCATAGGGTATACGCCTGAGGAGCTCGCAGCTTGCTATGCCAACGAGGATTTTATTTGGACGCAATTGATCGAGCAGGAAGCCCTGTACGAAACCAATCCTTTCGAGGTGCGGAAATATACCGGAGAGGCGCCCTTCACCGATGCCATCAGTCCTGATGCTCCGGGGAGAGTGGGCAGGTGGGTCGGCTGGAACATTGTGGATGCCTATGCCGAGGAAAAGAACATTGATCTGGTCAGGTTAATGGGAGAAAAGAATACCCAGAAGATTTTTATGGGCTCCGCATATAAGCCTTAATGATGGGGTTTGGTGTTGGAAGGTTATGAGGTTATAAGGTTTGTGGGGTTGAAGGTTAAGGGTTTTCCGCTCACAGGCCATTCAAGAAGGCGGTAGTGTATGGATGATACTCAGGATACGGCAGGATGGCAAGCGGGAAGACAATGCCTAATTTAAAGGATCATAGCATACCCAAGACGCAAACATGACCATGAAATTGATCCCCAAGGAAACTGCTTTTTTGTTATTGCTGACCATGCTGTTGGTAGCTTGTTCAGAAGAGAAGATAAAAGCATCACATGACTATTTCCCGTTGGATAGCCTGATGACCAAAGACCAAGTGGGGGCATCCAACTTACCCGAGGAAATTGCGCCGGTAAAGGCTCCATTTGCCATGCCGGAGTTTAAAAAGCCCGTTTTCCCAGATTTAACGATCAATATTCGGGAGAAAGGCGCCAAAGAAGGAGAATTGGCCACCCGGGTTATCCAGGAGGCCATCGATGAGGCCAGTGCACAAGGCGGAGGCAAGGTGGTGGTGCCTGCCGGAAAGTGGAAGACCGGCCGGATCAGCCTGAAAAGCAATGTTAATTTCCATTTGGAAGAAGGTGCCGAGCTGTACTTTAGTGGTCAGCTGGAGGATTTCAGGCCAGCGGTCTTTACCCGACATGAAGGGGTAGAGGTCATGTCCCTTGGTGCCTGTATTTATGCATATCAGCAAGAGAATATCGCCATTACCGGAAAAGGCACCTTGTACGGGCCAGAGGAAGGCCCCGTCAAGGAACAGATGATGACAGAGGATGTTACAGAGAAATTTGTGCCCATCGAGAAGCCCGTGGCAGAGCGTGTTTATGAAGGCTATGATGGAGCATCCATTTTCCTGCCCATGTTCATTTCTCCGACAGACTGCAAGGATGTTTATATCGAAGGCGTGACGTTGGAGCGCACGGCATTTTGGAATATCGTCCCGGTATATTGTGATGGAGTGATCATCCGTGGAGTGACGGTCAATTCAGTGGGGATTCCCCGAGGGGACGGCATTGACATCGAGTCATCCAGGAATGTCTTGATTGAGTATTCTACGCTGAACAATGGCGATGATTGCTTCACCATGAAAGCCGGCCGCGGTAAGGACGGGATCCGTGTCAACAAACCGACCGAGAATGTGGTGGTCCGATACTGTTTAGCAAAAGAAGGACACGGCGGCATTACGATAGGCAGTGAGACGGCCGGAAAAATCAATAACCTCTATATCCACGACTGTGTCTTTGACAATACAGGTGTGGGCATACGCTTCAAGACCCGCCGGCCCAGGGGCGGTGGAGGCCAAAACCTATACTATGAAAGGCTCAGGATGAATCTTCGTCAGACGGCATTCCGCTGGGACATGTTAGGGCAGGAGCTGTATGTGGGGGACTTGGCCAAGCGGAAGCCTCCTAGAGCGGTGAATGACCTTACCCCTAAATTTAAGGACATTACCATTAAGGACATTTTAGTAGAAACCGCAAGTACCTTTGTCAATATCAACGGCATCCCTGAGTCACCACTCGAAAACCTGCACATGGAGAATGTAGTGGTCAAAGACAGCAGGCGGTTTTTTAACGCTGATGATGCCAAAAACCTTACCTTTAAGCATGTGGAGGTGACCAGTCAGGACTCTCTGATGAAATTTTTGGATACCAGGGGTGTGTTGTTTGAGGATGTTGTTTTCCACGTACCTGGCGGAGAGATTGTCACCCAAATAAAAGGAGACTTGACCGACAGCATCAAGTTTGTGGATACCCAGCCGGAAAAACCGGCAGCATGGGAAAAACCCGTTTACGTAAACAAGTAAAAGATATGTTCAGGTATTTGTATCTCGCTTTAGCGTTGACATGGAGTGCCAGCACCATGGCCCAAACGCAGGATGAGGAGCACTTGTCTTGGCGGGCCGCCCAGCGTCAGGATCAGGAATGGTTTGACAGTAAAGAAGCCCAGCGGATTGCGGATAATGTATTGCTTTACCAACATGAAAATGGAGGTTGGTACAAGAATATCGACATGGCCTCGAAGCTCAGCAAGGATGAGAAAGAAAAGCTGCTCGAGGAAAAAAATAAAGATTTAGGCACTACCATTGATAATGGGGCGACCATCTCCCAACTGGAATATTTGGCAAAGGTGTACGCCGCCACACAAGAAGAAAGGTATAAAATCGCTTTTCTAAGCGGTATCGATTACCTCCTTGAGGCCCAATATGAAAACGGGGGCTGGCCACAGTATTACCCTGTTCGAAAAGGGTATTACCAGCACATTACCTATAACGACAATGCCATGATCGGAGTGATGCGCTTGCTCCGGAAGGTAGCTGAAGGGGAAATGCCTTACGACTTTGTGGGTACCAAAAGGAAGAAAGCCGCAAAGGTTGCTTTGGATAAAGGTCTTGAAGTCATTTTGGCCACTCAGGTAAAGATCAATGGCCAGCTTACGATCTGGTGCGCCCAGCATGATGAGGTCAGCCTGGCTCCTGCTAAGGCCCGGGCTTATGAGCTGCCCTCTCTCAGTGGATCGGAGAGTGTCAATATCGTCCGTTACCTGATGCATTTGCCGGATCCAACCCCTGAAGTGGTCACCGCTGTCGAAAGCGCCATAGCGTGGTTTGAAAATCATAAAATCAAGGATAAAGCTGTCCAAAGGATCAAGGATCCAAGCTTAGCAAAGGGCTATGACCTTGTGGTGGTGGACCAGCCGGGGGCGTCGCCGCTTTGGGCACGTTTTTATGATCTGGATACCCAGCAGCCGTTCTATGTCGGTCGGGATGGTATCAAGCGGACACAGCTTAAGGATATCGAATATGAACGACGTGTCGGGTACAGCTATTTGGGCAATTATGCCGAAGGCTTACTTGAAAAGGAGTACCCTCGGTGGAAGCAGGGGCTATAAGTCCCCGCTACTATTAGTAGGCTTTTCTAAAGTTGACGCCTTGGCGATTCCGATGCCTTAAGGGCACACATGTTGATCCCTCCCCTTGGCGCGTGATGGCGTATTTTGGATTTAGGAGACCGCCCCAGCTCCGGTAGCTGTGGGCTTGATTTTTTGCTCAAAAAACCATTTAATTTTATGATTTCTGGAAAAAATTGGATTTAAGCGGATGCATCCTTATGGCAGCAGGTAAGTACAGGGAGGTTTTTTATCGAGGGGAAATAACTTTGTATAAGCTACAAAAACCCAATGAACTGTAGTTCTTTCAATGATGATTAGTCTTGCGGCTTGATCTGAAGTGTAGGATGGGTCAGAAGAGACCATGCTGAATCAAAACCCAGAAGCAATGAATTATGAAGGACTAAACGATACGCAATTATGGAAGCTGATTTCGGCGGATGACAGGAAGGCTTTTGGCTATTCGTTTACCCTGTATTCCAAAGATTTGTTTCGGTACGGGCAGAAGTTTACCGGTGCCCGCCAAGTAGTGGAGGACAGCATCCAAGATGTGTTTTTGGACCTTTGGCATAAGCGTAAGACGACGAATATAGAACAGTCCATAAAGTTTTACCTGTTTACGGCTTTCAGGAGGGAAATCATCCGGAAGCTTTCGAAGCTGCGTCAGCAGGAGCCCATGGATTATTTTGCCCCTGAGCAGCTGCTTGAGGCTTCCCATATGGAAGGGATTATCCTACAACAAGGAAAAAATGAATCCAATCAACAACTATACAAGGCCATCAGGAATTTGTCCGAGCGGCAGCGGGAAGCGGTGTACCTTCGTTTCTTTGCCAATCTAAATTATAAGGAAATTTCCGGAATGATGGGGATAAGCGTTGAAGCACTGTACAACCTGATTTTCAAATCCATCAAAATACTTAAAGAATCCCTAAGAGAAAGTGTGCAATACCAAACAAAATAGCTTGTTATTTTTTGATTTTAAAGGCTATTGCATTGCATAATTATTAACATAAAGTCGAAAGTTTTGTGTTTAGTGTAAAAATCAAACTTTTGTCTGTTGTTGGTGATGAGATTTTGATGAAACGATCCCCTTATCATTAAAAGGCAAAAGATTTTGGACAAGTCATTTCGACATATAGCAGATTTCCTAGAAGATGATTCCTTTCGGACTTGGGTGCTCGGCAAAGGGAACATGAGAAGCTTGTACTGGGAAAATTGGCTCAATGCCCACCCTGGCCAAGCGGATCTTTTGTATCAGGCCAAGGAAATCCTACTGGCTTTGGAAAAGGAAAATGAGGAAGAAGAGAAGTGGCAAGAGGCTGACCAGATCAGGCTCCTGAACAATCTTTATGCTTCCATTGATAAGGCGGAAAGTAAGCCCTTGAAAGGCAAAGTCAGGGAGCATTACGCCGTCAGGGGCTCCCAGTTTACGTGGTTGAAGGTATCGGTAATCCTTTTGGTGATGGTGGTCAGTGCCGTTTTGCTCAACGAGTTGGCCGTGACACAGCAGGATGGTGAGACAGGTCAAGAGGAAGTATCTTGGGTTGTGCGAACAGCCGCTGCGGGGGAGAAGAAAAAGGTGATCCTGCCCGATGGAAGCAAGGTGATCCTGAATGCAGCAAGTGAACTCCGGTATCGAGCTGATTTTGGCACCACGCACCGGGATCTAAGCCTTTCGGGTGAATCCTATTTTGAGGTAGAAAAGGACACGTTATTGCCGTTTAGGGTGTACAGCGGCGCGCTGGTGACCGAGGCCTTGGGGACGGCATTTAATATTTCTGCATTTGAAGGAGAAGCAGCGAAGGTAAAACTGGTAGAGGGAAAAGTAAAGGTGGAGCTGACGCCAAAGGACGACACAGAAGCGGACAGGATTTACTTGGATCCAGGCGAGCAGGCAGTAGCCACTTCCGAGGCCTTCGCCAAGGGGAAGTTTGATCCAAAGACCGCGCTGCTCTGGACAGCGGGAACATTGTATTTTGACGACCAGCCACTGACCAAGGTCATAAAAGCCCTGGAAAGGTGGTACGGTGTAACGATAAAGACGGAAGGGCAAAAGCCTTCAGCACAACGGGTCTCGGGGGAATTTCACCGGGATAATCTGGAAAATGTACTTCAGAGCATTTCTTATTCGTTTGATTTTGATTTTAACATTGATCACAAAGAAGTAACCATTCAATTTAAATAGCATTAGTCAGTATGATAACATAACCCGAAACAACAATTATTCCCAATGAAAAGCTGAAGGTTGGGGTGTCACAAGCCCGATTTACAGCATTAACAATTAACCTAAATACCAATGATTATGAAGAAAAAGTTATACAGCCTTTACAGCCTGGGCAGGTTTTGCCTGGTAGGGTTGGTATTACAGGTGTTCTTGATCAGCACCTTGCATGCGGAGGGGTATGCAAACCAAGACCCAAAAGACCTAAACGAAATAATGGTGAGCCTGGAAGCAAACAATGCCTCCATGGAGGATGTGCTGGCCACGCTCAAATCAAAAACGGATTTTTCGTTTGTTTATAACAAAGGAATGGTCAGTAAGCTGGAGCCGGTGAATATGCACGTGACCAATGAAAGCTTGGAGCAGGTGCTTTTACAGTTGGCTACTTCCCATAAGCTTTCCTTTCAGCAAGTAAATGACCGCATCAGTGTAAAAGCTGCTGAAACTCCTGCAGCGGAAGTCACCCGTGCGGCAGCAAGAGTGACCATCACCGGTACTGTGACCGACGAAGAAGGTGGTTCCCTTCCTGGAGCGACCGTTTCGGTAGTAGGAACTTCTAGAGGAACGGTAACGGATGCGGACGGTAAGTATTCGATAGATGTAGATGAAGGCGAAACACTGCAGTTTAGCTTTATAGGTTTTGAAAAGCAGCAGGTAGTTGTAGGTAAGCAATCGGTAATAAACATCACCTTGGAACTAGATGACAATTCATTAGAGGAAGTAGTAGTGACAGGTTATGGAGAGGTGAAAAAAGAACATCTTACTGGTGCAGTAGAGACGATCGATCCAGAGGAGTTCCAAGATCTACCTACAGGCAACTTAAGTGCTGCTCTTGCAGGCAGGGTATTAGGTGTAGGAGTAAGTGGAGGAAATACCCGTCCTGGTACTGCCGCTTCGCTGACCATTCGAAATCCTCAGTCTTTTTCAAAAGATGGGGGAAATAACTCTCCCTTGTACGTAATTGATGGGGTGATTCAGATTGCTGCTGATGGTAGTAATGACAATGTTAGATTTAACAATTTGGATCCGGCTGAGATTGAAAGTATCTCCTTCCTGAAAGATGCTTCAGCAGCCATTTATGGCTCTAGGGGTGCTAATGGTGCGGTGATCGTCACTACCAAGAGAGGCCGAGATGGCAAGCCAAGATTTAGCTATAGTGGCTCCTATGGGGTAAACGATGAAGCTTATCGGACTAAGATGCTTAGTGCGTATGATTTTGGGATGTATTATAACATCATGAATGGCCCTAATGGATCAGGGGAATATGCTGATAGTGAACCAGAAAATTACGTCTTTTCACAGGATGAAATAGATCATTTTAGAACAATTAATTACGATTGGTTGGAGCAAGCATGGTCTCCCGCTTCTAATATGAGGCATAATCTTAATGTAAGTGGAGGGACAGACAAGGCGAATTATTTTGCAAGTGCCTCCTATTTTACCCAAGATGGAAATTTAAGCACATTGGATTATGATCGATGGAATTTTCGGGCTGGAGCAGATATTGAAGTTGCTGATGGGTTGAAAGCTGGTTTACAGGTTGCTGGATATTATTCAGATAAAACTAAGACGTTCAATAAGATAGGTGGTGAAAATGATGAAAATGATTATAAAAATCTTTTGTTGACGCCACGCTATATCCCACCGTATGTCAATGGTTTCCCAGTGGACTTACCTGATGGTGGAACTGGAGATTATCATTTTTTCGAAATTCAGGAGTTGGATAACCTGGCTACTGATACTGATATGAACATGAGTGTAAACTTATTTGCTGAGTATGAGATGCCGTTCTTGGAAGGCCTTAAGGCTAGGATCTCATACGGCAGGAATATGGGGAGTAGTAGAGGGACTCAAGTAGGAACTCGCTACAGGTTGTATCAGTTTGAAGGCTTAGGAGAGTATGGTCATATCTATGATGGAGCAGAAGTTTCTGGAAGTAGGGAATATAAAAACGGAGACCGTCTCTATTATTCAAATGATAACTTTATTTCTACCCAAACCAATTTCACGGTTAATTACGCTAATGATTTTGGTCAACATTCTGTTAGTGCGTTGTTCAGTATAGAACGTGCTGAGGCAGAGAATTCCAATGAGTGGGTAAGAAAAGAAGAACCTGCCAGCTTTACCAATGGGCAGTTTAGTTCAGCATTTGGTGAAATCGATGGTTGGACCAGAGGATCTGAATCAGGATCTCTAGGCTATATTGGCCGGGTAAATTACAGTTTTGCCAATAAATATTTGGCAGAGTTCTTATTCCGATCAGATGCATCCACCAAATTTGCACCGGAAAACTATTGGGGTAAATTTTATTCATTGTCAGCAGGTTGGATTATTTCCAATGAGGACTTTTTTACCGCTTCGTGGATAGATTTCTTAAAGTTTAGGTATTCTGCCGGTTTACTTGGAAAAGATGATACCAAAGCCTGGCAGTGGAGACAGCGATATACCTTCCAAAATGGTAAGGGAGCCGTGTTTGGTGGTGATAATGATGCAGGAATCGGTATGAAGATGGAGTCTTCCCCTAACAGAGATGCTACATGGAGCGATGATTTTAAAAATAACTTTGGGATTGACGCCAGGTTCCTTAACAGCCGATTGTCCGCCACGGTAGAAGCATTTTATAACAAAGGTACCAACCTTTTGATGGAAAGGACTGGTAATGTACCAGTAACAGTCGGTGGAACAGTGGCTGCTGAAAATTTCGGTGAAATTGATTTCTTTGGGTATGAACTATCTGTAGGATGGAATGATCAAGTGGGAGATTTCCGTTACGGGATAGACGGTCGATTCTCTTGGTATGACAATAAAGTTAAAGTCAGCAACTTTAATGAAATTGATATTTTATATCCCTGGAATGCCCAGCCTAACGCTTCTACGGATAGAGGGGTTTGGGGAATGGATTACTTGGGTATGTTTAAAAGCCAAGAGGATATAGATGCTTACGTAGAGCAATATGACATTACACAAGTATTTGGCACTGTAGTAGATGAGCTTAAACCAGGAATGCTTTACTATCGCGATGTAAGGGGGCAATTGCAATCAGATGGGACGTTTGCAGAACCTGATGGGATAATTGACGAAAATGACCAAGTCCAATTGGCTAAAAGGGAATCTAATCATTATGGATATGGCATGACTATCAAGTTGGGATATAAGCAGTTCAGCTTGAATGCGGTGATCGCGGGTTCATTTGGTGGATGGTCTGAGTATGATGCAAGAAATGCGATGGAGCAAGAGATTCCAGATTCTTACGAAAGTGTTCCTGCATTTTGGGGAGATATATACGATCCCGAGTTAAACCCAACGGGGAAATTTCCCAATCCATATTGGGAAGACATAAGTCTTAACCCAAGGTCAGAGTTTTGGAGGGTTAGTGGGTTCAGGATGGCCATGCGAAATGTGGATGTAAGTTATAGGCTTCCAAAGCACGTGGCCGATAAGCTTAAGATCAGTAGCGCGAGGATATATTTCAATATACTGAACCCCGTTAATTTTTATAACCCATTCAGTTATAAAAGCTCTGTCGGAGGGTCATGGGATAATTATCCAGTCTTAAGAACCTACTCTTTGGGCTTAAATCTTTCCCTTTAATTTTATTAACAACCCAAAATTTTAAGAGCAATGAAGAAAATTAATTATATATGGAGCTTTGCACTAAGTATAATGGTGTTGGCCAGTTGCAATGATGACTTCTTAGAGGAAAAGCAAGATTTGACCGGAGTAAATGAAGAGGTTTTTCAAGATCCTCACATGGCTCAAGCGTACGTAGATTATGTTTACTATTTGTTTTCACCAGGAGATAATGGAAGAAACTTAATCTGGGATTTGTTTGGAGGATTCGAATTTTCAAAAAACACCGATGAGATGCCAGGCCGAAGTGCATTAAATCAAGAGTATTCCCAAATTTCCTTTACCGAGGATCATGCATTGGAGTATTTTGGTGAGCGAATGGGTACTAGTATAAGGAATAACACGTGGACCCGTATGAAGGAGATCAATCTTTTCTTGTCAGAAATCGATAAGCATGGGCTTCCTGAGGAATTGAGAAATGAGTTAAAGGGACAAATGTATTTTTGGAGAGCTTGGCAGTATTTTGATTTGGTTAAGCTGTATGGAGGTGTTCCATTAGTATTAGAACCTCAAAACCCCATCATAGCAGATGCCACAGAAACCCAAGTACCCAGAAGTACCACCAAAGCTTGTATCGACCAGATTGTGGCTGATTTGGACATGGCAATGGAGTTATTGCCTGGCAGATGGACAGGAGATGATTGGGGGAGAATCACCAGTGGAGCAGCAGCTGCCCTTAAAAGTCGCGTATTGGTAACTTGGGCAAGTCCTCTATTTAATAGGGATGAGGATCCTTCTAGGTGGCAGGCGGCGTATGAGGCTTCCATAGAGGCTAGAAATATTCTTGAAGGAAATGGCTTTGGACTTTATAAAAAGGGAAATCTCGAGAATGGAGAAGCTTGGGGTAAAATGTGGTTTGAAGAGGTGGATAATCCTGAAGCAGTGATGATCTATGGGTTTAATGATACTTCATCTGATCAAATTAAAAAAAATAATGGATGGGAAAAAGCTTGCCGTCCCCGAAACCTAGGGGGTGACGGCAGAATGGAGCCCACTATACAACTGGTTAATTCTTTCCCTATGGCAGATGGTCGTCCGATCAATGAGTCACCAAACTATGAATATGATCTCAATCATTTCTATCGTAATAGGGACCCTAGGTTTTACCATACCTTTGCTTTCAATGGGGCCTTATGGCCTTATGATGAAGATGGTGACTATAGACATTGGAGCTATAGGTGGTATAATTCTGAAGGTGATGAAACACCAAATAAAACCACAGAAACTAATGGAGCAAACTCCAGTGGTATATATATGAAGAAGTCTACCAATCCAAATGCTTCAAGTGCTGATAATTTTGCATTCAGTGGAACTGATATTATGGAGATTCGTTTTGCAGAAGTAGTCTTGAATATTGCTGAATCTGCTATTGGGATTGGTAATATTCAGGAGGGTTTAGATGCTATCATGGAAGTAAGGGAGCGTGCAGGAGTTGAAAACCTTGATGGGACCTTTGGGCTTGGATCAGGCTTAAGCAAAGATCAAGCTTTTGCAAAAGTTATTGAAGAACGAAAAGTAGAATTTGCGTTTGAAGGTCGTAGATTTTGGGACTTGAGAAGATGGCTATTGATGGACGATGAATATGGATATACTCAGCGTTTTGGGTTTGAACCAATAGATGGCATGAGGCGAATGGGAATTTACGTGGTGGTCAAGGACCAAGCGGGTAATCCTTATACCGGAGGTGAGGATCCTATGATTGCAGATGCAGATGGCAACGCCCCAATCATAGATCGTGCCCCTGAGGAGTATCCTGATGGTATCGAAACAGAGGAAGAGTATTTGGATTATCTTTATGACAATTTCTATGAAGTTCAAATCAAAGATGATCTTGATCCGACCAACAACAATTGGGAGTTTCACTGGTATCCTGAGTATTATTTCATTGGCCTTAATGAGGATGTACTGACCTCTTCTCCATACTTAGAGCAAACTGTTGGGTGGAATAGTTTTAGTGGTGAGGGCACTTTCAATCCCCTGGCAGAATAAGGATTAAAATGGTTTAATGATAATAAAGCCTTCCTGAGCCGTTCACGCGGTTGTCAGGGAGGTTTTTTTGGTTAGCACCAAGAGCAAAGAATAATGTAGCAAGTAGCAAGACTTAAGTATCAAGTAGGAGATAGAAGGTATGAAGGATAAAGACTTTTGCATCTATTATGTCATTCCGATGAAAGGAGGAATCTCTTACGAAATAACTGAAAAGATCCTTCCTAACGCCAGGGTGATAAACGGTTGAAACCGTTTCACACCTAAGGAATAAGTGCTTGCAAAAGTGTGGACAAAATTCGGAACGAGGCAACCGGAAAGGCCTTATGGCCATTTCGGTTGCCTCATCAGCATAATACCCCAATTGAGCAGGATATTTTCCCGCTTGGTCAGCAAACAGGTTTAGATTGGAGAAAAACCCCTTAGCTTGGAAATTGAACAGAACAATCCAAAATATCATACCTATAAAATGAAAAAAGAGATCTTATCACTCACCTTATCGATATTGGCTATATCTGCGGCCTTTGCACAATATCCAAAAGTGCCGGCAGAGGCAAGGGTCAAGTCGGATTCCATCATGACGGCCAGTCAAAAGCTGAGCGATGAAGCTTGGGAAGCCGCTTGGCCGACTGTCCTTGCTGAAATGGAAGCAGGCAAGCCTTATGTTCCTTGGGCTTTTCGGCCTACAGACCTTCCTCAGGCAGATATTCCAGCTTTCCCAGGTGCCGAAGGTGGTGGAATGTACAGTTTTGGTGGTCGTGGCGGTCAAGTGATAACGGTCACGAGTTTGGAGGACAGGGGCCCCGGTACGCTTCGGGAAGCCTGCGAAACAGGTGGAGCCAGGATCATTGTTTTCAATGTGGCCGGCATTATCAAACTGAAATCGCCCTTGATCATCCGCGCACCCTATGTCACCATAGCGGGACAAACTGCTCCGGGAGATGGCGTATGCGTGGCCGGGGAAACCGTTTGGATCGATACCCATGACGTGGTGATCCGCCATATGCGTTTCCGTAGAGGAGAGACATTTGTCGGGAGAAGGGATGATGCCATCGGCGGCAATCCAGTGGGCAATATCATGATCGACCACGTATCTGCCAGTTGGGGCTTGGATGAAAACATGTCGATGTATCGTCACATGTACAGCCCCGGTGGAGACTACAAAGATGTAAAACGCGGAACAGTCAACATCACCATCCAAAACAGCATCTTCTCCGAAGCGCTGGACACGTATAATCATTCCCTTGGAAGTACGCTGGGAGGAGAAAATTGCTCCTTTATGCGTAATCTCTGGGCCAATAATGCCGGCAGAAATCCGTCTATTGGCTGGAACGGCATCTTTAATTTTGTAAACAATGTGGTGTTCAACTGGAGCCATAGGACCACGGATGGTGGTGATTATATGGCCAAGTACAATATCATCAACAACTACTACAAGCCGGGGCCGGTAACACCTGATGGCGAAACCATTTCCCATCGGATCTTGCGTCCAGACGCGGTGTTGTCCAGATTGGACACATTGGTATGGGGCAGGGCCCATATCACTGGAAACATCGTGGAAGGAAATCCAAAAGTGACCGCCGACAATTGGGAGGGGGGTGTACAGCTCAATGGCAAAAAAGGCGGCGAGATGAGCTTGGAAGAAGCTAAGATTTATTTTCCCCGCATCAAATCCAACAGCCCTTTCCCAATGCCCAAAATGAGCATAATGCCTGCTGATGAAGCATATGAGCATGTAATGGCCAATGCTGGAGCGACACTTCCACGACGAGATCCTGTAGATGAAAGGGTCATCAGGACGGTCAAAACAGGAAAGCCTGAATATGTGAAAGGATTGAATCCTGATGATTTTTACCAGTTTGAGCACCGAAGATTGCCAAGAGATGCGTATAAAATGGGCATCATCACGGATATCGCTCAAGTGGGTGGTTATCCAGCATATCATGGCACGCCTTATCTTGATACAGATGGTGATGGCATGCCGGATCGCTATGAGCAGAAGGTGGGCTTGGATCCAAACGACCCTTCCGATGCCACAGCCGATATGAACGGAGATGGCTACACCAATATTGAGATGTATATCAATGGAATCGATCCGGATGAAAAAGTGGATTGGACGGAGCTGGACAATAACCACGATACGTTGGAGCAGGGGGACATAAATTAAGCCTGTACTCAAGAGGAATACGTCGTAAAGACTTTTAAGGAAGAATTTCTTTGAATTCTTTGCGACGTATTTTTTTCTTTGCGCGAGATCGTTTATTCATTCGTCTATTGGACCTTGTATTCTTTTCAGGCCAATTCTGCACTTAAATCAGGTTACTAACTATACTCCAACCGCTGCTATTTTCGGGGGAAATCCCTACCTTTGAATAAAAATAACAAAGGATGGCAAACGATATTATTTACTCCAAAGATGCTCCTGCACCGATCGGGCCTTACAGTCAGGCGGTCAAGGCGGGGAATACACTTTTTATTTCTGGTCAGATCGCCTTGGACGCCGAAACCGGGGAGCTGATCAATGAAAACATCACCGAAGAGACCCATGCGGTGATGAAAAATCTGGATGCGATTTTGTCGGCAGCAGGCTATAGTTTTGGAGATGTGGTAAAATGTTCTATTTTTATTAAAAACATGGATGATTTCGGTACCATAAACGAAGCTTATGGTCAATATTTTCCATCAAACCCTCCTGCAAGGGAAACCGTGGAAGTAAGCAAATTACCAAAAAATGTACAGGTAGAAATTTCGTGTATCGCCGTAAAGGCATAACCCACCTGTGGAGGTAGGAAGGAATGATCAAGTACTTGCCCCATCATAGTGAAGTGTTGGTTTCTTCGATGCATTGTGAAGATGTTATTTCACGCTTAGATCAGGTTACCCGGGATGTGGATTATCTGAGCCATACCTTGAGCCGAAAGGGAGAAGAACATCTTTTCAATGGGAAGGTTAATGAAGATAGTTTTCGACTTTCCATGGTAGTGAAAAGAGCCGATAGCTTTTTGCCTTTGATCAAAGGTCATATTGAGTCTACGCATGCAGGATGTATCATCTTTTTGGATTACCAGTTGTTTCCGGGTTCTACCTTTTTCATGGTTTTTTGGTCCATAGTGACCTTGGCGTTGGCCATTTTTTTTCTGTTTATTCAAGAAGAACCGGTCTTTAGCCTGATCAGCTTTGGCGTGGGTGTGGGCAATATAATGTTTGCGTGGTCACACTTTAAGCGTAAGGTCAAGCAAACCCAGCATATTTTCCATAGAATGCTCAGTTTGCAGAAGAATAGATGATGTTGGGCCAATCAAACAAAGTTGGAGACGGCCTGTTTTTATAATGATCGCACCACGGATACCAAAAAATGGGATCAATCAGAAAAACTGGGGTAAAGGCTGGCCGGATGGAGGTAATGATGAATGATTGACGTTTCTATCCCCAACGCTCCATAAAGGAACTTTCGATTGCTCCTTCATCAAGACGCATGGCAGGTGTCACCGGTACTTCCTTGTCCTTTTTTCACCTGCAGGAAAAAAGTGACAACGTCAAAGAGAGAAATTCCCCCTAAAGAGGAGTTTTTCTCCACTCCCCAATCCTTAGGCCTGGTCGGAAATCCCTCGCCCCCCAGAAATATGGCTTGATCCAAAAAATGCCAGAAAGTCCATCATCATAAATGTGTTTCTAATGGGGTATCCTTGACCCAAAAAATCACCTTGGTCTGCACTTTTTTATTTAAACGATTAATTGCGGCATAAAATCCCATTACACTTATGGTTTTTGCCCCTCAGGTCGTAATTTAGGGGTGCTGTTGGCGAGGCCTTTACCCGAAATGCCATGGGCCAATTTGTGACTAAAATTAATAGATAACAGATGAAATATAGAGTAGAAAAAGACACCATGGGGCCAGTGGAAGTCCCTGCGGACAAGTACTGGGGTGCCCAAACCCAACGATCCATCAATAACTTCAAGATTGGTGGTGAGCGTAACCGAATGCCATTGGAAATCACCCATGCTTTTGCCATACTTAAAAAGTCAGCGGCCCTGACCAATGCTGAGCTGGGAGTATTGCCACAGGAAAAGGCAGATGCCATTGCCAAAGTGTGCGATGAGATTGTGGAGGGTAAATTGGACGATCAGTTTCCGTTGGTCATCTGGCAAACCGGTTCTGGCACCCAGTCCAATATGAATGCCAATGAGGTGATCGCCTACAGAGGCCATGTCCTGGGCGGTGGGAGCTTGGAAGATGAGCAAAAAACCATCCACCCCAATGACGATGTGAACAAGTCGCAGTCTTCCAATGACACCTTTCCTACTGCCATGCACATTGCAGCCTATAAAATGGTGGTAGAGACGACGATCCCTGGTGTGGAGAAGCTAAGGGATACCTTGAAGGATAAGTCAGACCAGTTTATGGATGTGGTCAAAATTGGCAGGACCCACTTTATGGATGCGACCCCTTTGACCTTGGGGCAGGAGTTTTCCGGCTACGTGGCACAACTGAATCACGGCCTCAGAGCATTGAAGAATACCTTGGAGCACCTTTCTGAACTGGCCTTGGGCGGTACTGCTGTAGGTACCGGGCTGAACACCCCGAAAGGCTATGCCGAATTGGTCGCTAAGAAGATTGCTGAATTTTCCGGCCATCCATTTGTGACGGCTCCTAATAAATTTGAGTCCTTGGCTGCCCATGATGCCATCGTGGAGACCCATGGTGCATTGAAGCAATTGGCGGTCAGTTTGATGAAAATTGCCAACGACATCAGGATGCTTTCATCAGGTCCCCGGTCTGGAATTGGCGAGATCCTGATTCCTGAAAATGAGCCCGGTTCTTCCATAATGCCCGGTAAAGTGAACCCTACTCAGGCAGAAGCCATGACCATGGTCTGCGCCCAAGTAATCGGGAATGACACCGCCGTGTCTGTTGGAGGATCCAATGGTCATTTTGAGCTGAACGTCTTCAAGCCCATGATGATTCACAACCTGCTCACTTCTGCCAGGTTGTTGGGAGATGCATGCGTATCTTTCCATGACAACTGCGTCATCGGTATTGAGCCAAACAGGCCGTTTATCAAGAAGCACTTGGAGAATTCCTTGATGCTGGTAACCGCATTGAATACCCATATCGGATATGAAAATGCCGCTGCAATCGCCAAAAAGGCCCATAAAGAGGGTACTAGTCTAAGAGAAGCTGCCATCGACCTAGAATTGCTGACCAGTGAGCAATTTGATGAATGGGTAAAACCTGAAGATATGATTGGCGGGTTAAAATAACATGGTCTTGGTGAGCGATTTTCCTCTCCGAAGGGGATAGTGCCAACTTTATTTTATCCAAATTTTAAAAGGGGAAGTATATTTCGTATTTTACATGAAATATGCTTCCCTTTTTTTATCACTAAAGAAAATCATTGACAAATATGGTTTCAAATTACCTTTTGAGAAGTGGTCTGGTGCTGGGATTATTCCTTGCATTGTCGGTTACTGCCCAATCACAGCAATTGTCCAAGGCCAAAAAGAAAGCCCTGAAGAAGGAGCTTAGAAAGATGAGTCCTGAAGAATACTGGGAGCTTATCAATCAGCAACAAGAGCAAAAGGTGGAGATCCTTACATTAGAAAAGGAAAATGAATCCTTGAGAGCACAGCTTGCAGAGCAGGGCGAAGACTTGGAAATGGAGCAAAGTAAGCATGAATACCTTGAAGGGGAAAACGTAACCATGGCCAATCAGGAGGCAAGTAATAGGGCGTCAACCAAGCCAGATGTCAATACCAAATGGGGTGAAGGAGTGGTCTTCAGGGTGCAGATAGGAGCACTTACGAAGGAAGAGTATGAAAAGGAGATCCCCTCCGGCTTTAGTTTGGATGTGGAACATAAGGGAGACCTGAAGCGTATGGTAGTGGGCTATTACAGGGATTACGACGAGGCGGATTCCTTCAAAAAGCTCATGAGGAAGTTAGGCATCCGTACCGCTTGGATAGTGCCCTATAAGGATGGGAATCGTGTGCCTTTGAAAGAGGTATTGGGCGAAGTGGTCGATTGATTTCAGGGAATGGTATAGCCTATTTTTTCCAGCTCAGCGGCCGTCATTTCAATGACTTTTACTTCCATGGAAATCGTCTTTAGTGGTGTGTCCGTGGAATCGGCAGGAACGTGTGCGATGGCTTCCAATACATCCAAGCCTTTAAAAACCTGCCCAAACACCGTATAATTATCATCAAGCCTAGGAATGCCTTCCTTGTCATGGACTATGTACAGTTGGCAGCCTGCAGAGCGCTTTTCGGGATTGTCATCTCGTCCTGCTCCGACAGCGCCATAGACATGCCGAATCGTATCCACAAATTCCGGTTCCAGTAAATAAGGTGAATCAGCAAAGCCTTCAGGAGTATCGGGACACCCTCCTTGGATCACAAAATCCTCAATAACACGGTTAAAGCTTAGCGAATCCCAGTAGTGGGCATTGGCCAGACGGATAAAGCTCTTTTTATGCTCAGGCGTTTCATCATACAGCCAAAGGAGCATTTCACCTTTAGGGGTGTTGATCTGGCCGATTTGGTATTTTTTCCCTGCACCGGAGTTACAAGAAAAAAGCACCATGCAAACAAGGGAAAGTAGGAAGTATCCTTTCATGCCTTTAATTTAGTTGTACTGATTTTAATATTCTACCATCTTTTGGTTTCCATTCTGGGTATCTCTTGACACTGGTTCACGATGTTGTTGCCTCAGATAAAACCTTGATAGGGATTTCTTTGAAAGAAAGATAGTAAATCCGCTGATTAAATCTGACTAAAAGGGAGATCACACGGGAATGTAAAAGTTTATGGATGAATTTTTTCACCAGGAAACGTAAGCGATAACCTCCTGTTTCTGAAGAGGTCTTTGGGGGAGGTGTTATTGGATGGCGTTATGGCCCAAGGACTTACCTGTATTGTGCTGAAAAGGGTGGAAATAATTGCCATTTTTTTTAATAAAGAAGTCCTTTAGTTTAGTAATTTAGGAGGTATGGAGTTTCGGTGGGAAATAAAAAGCAAGGCAGATCAATCAACAGTACAATCACTCAGTAGTGAAATCAATGTGAATCCTACATTGGCCAATTTATTGGCCAATCGAAAGGTGACCAGTTTTCAGGAAGCAAAAGACTTCTTTCGGCCTGATCTGGATAAGATTCACTCTCCGTTTCTGATGAAGGACATGGACAAGGCTGTGGATCGATTGGTGCAGGCGATTGAGCAAGAGGAGAAGATTTTGGTCTATGGTGATTATGATGTAGATGGCACCACTGCGGTGGCATTATTCTATGGTTTTTTAAGCAGTGTCTATCCCCATGTGGATTTTTATATTCCTGACCGTTACCAAGAAGGGTATGGGGTGTCCGAAAGGGGTGTCCGCTATGCAGCAGAGAATGGTTTTCGGCTGATTGTATCCTTGGACTGCGGGATAAAAGCCATAGAGAAAGTGGCATTGGCCAATAGCTTGGGCGTAGATTTTATTATTTGCGATCACCACACGCCAGGGGATGAGTTGCCCCATGCTTTGGCTGTGCTCGATCCCAAGCGGAAAGATTGTACCTATCCTTATAAAGAGCTCAGCGGTTGTGGTGTCGGGTTTAAGCTGATTCAGGCCTTTACCGAAAAGACAGGGAAGAACGCCAGCCACCTTTTTGGGTTGTTGGACTTGGTGGCGGTGAGCATTGCTGCGGATATTGTGCCGATCACGGGTGAAAACAGGATCTTGGCTCACTATGGACTCGAACGGCTCAACAACAACCCAAGACCGGGATTGATGGCGTTGATACTGGCCGGGAAAGGGCAGCGTAGCCTTCAGGAGCTGCTGGAAAACCGCCAGCTGCTGCAGCGTGAAATGCTGCAGTTAAAATCAGATAAAGACATTGATATTTCCGATATTGTATTTCGGATAGGCCCACGGATCAATGCGTCCGGAAGACTGGAGCATGCAAAAGCCTCTGTGGAGCTGTTGATTTCCCAGGATATCCATGATGCCCTGCGTAGGGCAGAGGTGGTGGAAGATGTCAATGCTGCCCGGAAGAATTTTGATGAAAATATCACCAAGGAAGCCATCCAAATGATCGAGGATCGGGAGCAGGATAAGCCCTACAAGAGCACGGTGCTGTACAAGGAAGATTGGCACAAAGGTGTAATCGGGATTGTGGCATCGAGGTGTATCGAGCAGTATTACCGCCCGACCATCATCCTGACAGAATCGAACAATAAGGCTACAGGAAGTGCCCGGTCGGTATATGACTTTGATATTTATGAAGCCATCAGTGAATGCAGCGACCTGTTGGAGCAGTTTGGCGGACATAAATACGCGGCAGGCCTGACGATGGAATTGGACAAGGTGCCGGCTTTTCAGGCGCGTTTTGAGGAGGTGGTCACGCGTCGCATTGCCGATATCCATACCAAACCCGTACTGGAAGTGGACGATGAACTGGAGTTGGATCAGATCAATTACAAATTTTATAATATATTGCGTCAGATGGCGCCGTTTGGGCCGGGGAATACCGAGCCGATCTTCTGTGCCAACCAAGTATATGCGCAGAACATTAAGGTGCTTAAGGACAAACACCTGAAATTCGAGATCGTGCAGGACGGTCAGGTGACCAGTCCGGTGTGCATCGCATTTGGTTTTGCGACCTATTATGAAATGTTGCGCAGTAAAATGCGGTTTAACATTGCGTTTGAAGTAAGGGAAAATACATTCAGAAATACCAGCAGCCTTCAGCTGTATGTGAAGGACATCAAATTTGACTGACCATGATACTACGAGGAGAAAACCTGATCAAGATATACAAAGGCCGAAAAGTGGTTAACAATATTTCGGTCGAGGTAGAGCAAGGAGAGATTGTGGGGCTATTGGGGCCAAATGGAGCAGGTAAGACCACCTCATTTTATATGATCGTAGGGCTTATCAAGCCCAATAGTGGTAAAGTCTTTTTGGATAAGGAAGAGATCACCCCCCTTCCCATGTACCGTCGGGCAAAGCTAGGAATTGGTTATCTGGCGCAGGAAGCATCTGTCTTCCGGAAGCTTTCTGTGGAAGAGAACATTATGGCGGTTTTGGAAATGACCAATCTGCCAAAAGCAGCCCAAAAAGAAAAAATGGAAGAACTTTTAGAGGAGTTTAGCCTTACCCATGTGCGCAAAAACCTTGGCATGGTCCTTTCGGGTGGTGAGCGTAGGAGAACAGAGATTGCACGGGCCTTGGCAGTGGATCCGAAGTTTGTTTTATTGGATGAGCCTTTTGCAGGGGTGGATCCCATTGCCGTGGAAGAAATCCAAACCATCGTGGCAAAATTGAAAAATAAGAACATAGGCATTTTGATCACGGATCACAATGTAAACGAAACCCTTTCGATAACCGATCGCGCTTACCTGATGTTTGAAGGAAAATTGCTCAAAGCCGGAACGGCCGAGGAGCTTGCTGCCGATGAACAGGTTCGGAAAGTGTATTTGGGAAAACACTTTGAACTGAAACGTAAGATTTAATTTATGGACGTATTAAATACTTTTATGACCTGGATTTTTAAAATCCGTATAGGTCAAATTGACAACTTCAAGGAGAATCCTATAGAAGTGCAGCAAGACATTTTTTTTGACCTGATCAAGTCAGCAAAAAAAACCCAGTTTGGGAAAAAATATGGGTTTGCTGATATCAAAAGTCCTAAGGACTTTGACCGCCAAGTGCCGGTGCATAGCTACGAACAGATGCAGCCGTATATCGAGCAGACCATGAGGGGGGAGCAGAATGTCATATGGCCGTCTGAAATCAGTTGGTTTTCAAAATCCTCTGGGACGACCAGCAGCCGGAGCAAATTTATTCCAGTTTCGCAAGAATCCTTGGAAGATTGCCATTTTAAAGGTGGGAAGGACATGCTATCTCTCTATGTCAACAATTACCCAGACAGCAAACTTTTTACGGGGAAGAGCTTGGCGATTGGTGGTAGCAGTGAAGTCAATCGGCTAGATAACAATAAAAACAGTCATTATGGTGATATTTCTGCGGTCATCATGCGGAATTTGCCCGTCTGGGCACAGCTGGCCAGGACGCCGAGTCTTGAGACAGCCTTGATGAGCGAATGGGAGGAGAAGATCGAGAAAATGGCGCGGGAGACCATGGAAGAAAATGTGCTCACCATATCGGGCGTGCCCACATGGACCATTGTCCTGCTGCAGCGGATCCTGGAGCTGACCAATTCCAAGAGCATTCTGGAGGTGTGGCCAAACCTAGAGGTCTTCTTTCATGGAGCAGTGGCATTTGGGCCTTACCGGAGGATCTTTGAGGAGCTGATCCCTTCTTCTCAGATGCATTACATGGAAACCTATAATGCTTCCGAAGGCTTTTTTGGCATACAAGACCAGAAAAATTCAGATGAGTTGTTGCTGATGCTGGATTATGGCATTTATTATGAATTTATCCCGATGGAGGAATGGGACAGCGATGATCCCAAAGTTTTGCCATTGGAGGCGGTGGAATTGGGCAAGAATTACGCCTTGGTCATCAGTACAAACGGGGGGCTTTGGCGATATAAGATAGGGGATACCGTTAAGTTCACTTCCATCCGTCCTTACCGAATTCGGATTTCAGGGAGGACCAAGCATTTTATCAATGCATTTGGGGAAGAAGTGATCGTGGAAAATGCCGAGAAGGCTATTGAAGTAGCGGCTGAAGCTACCGATGCCAAAGTGGTTAATTTTACGGCTGCACCGGTTTACTTTGAAGGTTCAGACAGCAAGGGGGCACACGAATGGATCATCGAATTTAGCCAAGCACCCTCAGACGAGGCTGTTTTTAAAGAAAAACTAGACGCTACCCTTCGGGAGGTCAACTCAGATTATGATGCCAAACGCTACCGTGATATTGCATTGGACAGGCCTAAGGTGCATTTTGCGGCAGCGGGACTTTTTGAAAAATGGATGAAATCGCGTGGCAAATTGGGCGGCCAAAATAAGGTGCCTCGATTGGCCAACAACCGAGAATACATCGATGCTATTTTGGAGCTTATGAAATAAAAATGTGAAAGGATCCATTCATGCCTTGATGCGAAAACCAAGGCATAAATGGCATGTCTTTTTGAGGGATCGATTAGATGTTCAGCAGGGCTTGAAGGAAGCTCATGTTCTCACCTTTTCTTTTGATGACCAGCATGGGGACTTTATAATTGATTTCGACCAATCTTTCCGCTACACTTCCCAGCAGCAGCGCCGCTGAATTGCTTCTGCCCCTGCTGCCGATGACCACTAAATCTATGTCTTTGGCGAGGGCATCCTTGAGGATGTCATCGGCTTTGATAGAATCTTTATTTAACACAAAATCACATGGATGGTCTTCGATTTTGTGTTTCTTCACCATCTTATCAAATTCTTTTTTCGCGTTTTCCTTCATGATTTCGGCAAATTCCTCGAAGGATTTACCGGTTTTGTGATACCCAATGGGCACATCGTAAAGGTGGATATAACGAATTTCGGCATCTTTTTTCTCCTTGATGAAGTTTTCGACTTTTTCAAGGACTACTTCGGTATGCTCGGAGAAGTCAATGGGTACCAATAGTTTTTTCAGCTGATTTTGTCCCATATCTTCTGTTACGAAGAAGACGGAAGCAGGCGCTTTCTGAGCAATGCGCTTAGGGAGTTTTCCGCTACCTTCAAGGGCTGTTTTTCTGCCCATGATGATGAAGTCTACGTGTTTGATTTTAGACCATCTCAAGAGGCTGTCCATGGGGTCGCCCTCTTCTGCATTGACTTCCACTTCTACCTCGGCAGGAAGGCCGAGGGAAGCAATTTTATTTTCAATTTCCTTTTCGATGCTCTCATCTACTGGAGCCATCAAATTTGGATAAGTACTGGCAATATCATCAGGAAGGGCAAGGTTTGCTGCCACATGGGTAAAATAGAGTTTGTTTAGGTCTAAAAGTTCGATGACCTTTTTGATGTTTTCTAAGATCACCTTGTCCATTTTGGTAAGGTCCAGTCCGACCAATGCTGTATTGTTCTGTGCCATAAGTTGATTAAAGAATTTGTAACAATTTAATAGATACTGAGCAGCTAAGAAAGAGAAACGCGGAGAATTGTAATGGGGAGCTTTGGGAAATGATGATCGGCTCAGCTGTAGATTTAATGGAAGAGAGGTTCAGGTATGGGCGGATTGGACCGAGGCGTGTCATGTAACGACAGCGATGGTTTTCCCATGGGGGTTTTATTATTGTAACCTAAATTATGCATCTTTGAGCATGCCAAAGTCATTACAAAAATATTTTGTGGCGATCGTCCCACCAGAGGAGGTACAGGCCCAAGCGCAGGAAATAAAGGAAGCTGTGCGGGATAAGTACAATGCCAAGCATGCGCTGAAATCTCCCGCCCATGTGACCCTAAAGATGCCATTTGTCTGGAATGAATTTAAAGAGGATAAGCTCCGAGCGCTGCTGGAAGCTTTTTTTAAAGACCAGCCTTCTTTTCCGTTGGAGTTTAAGGGCATTGGGCGCTTTGGCAGGCGGATTATGTATGCGCGGGTCCATGGCGGTGATCCGTTGACTTCCATGCAGGAAGCCTTCAGCCAATATTGTAAAAGGGAGCTGAAGCTAAATGTGGAGCTCAGCGATAAGGCTTTTACGCCCCATGTGACATTGGTGTACAGTGACCTGAAAAAGCGATTTTTTGATGAATGCTGGGCAATGCTAAAAGAAAAAGGCTTTTATGGAAAAATGGAAGTCCAGCAGGTTGCCTTGTTAAAAAAGGTGGATTTTAGGTGGCAAGTATTGGCAATGATCCCCATGGCTATGGATACGACGGGCATTCAGGATTAGTGCGGAAGATCATAAAAAAAGGGAACCAAAACGGCTCCCTTTTTTTATGCTTTAGGCTGTGAATTAGTGTTTCACATTGATTTTTTCTTTTACTCTTGCAGCCTTTCCTTGACGACCACGTAGGTAGTAAAGTCTAGCTCTTCTCACTCTACCTTGTCTCAGCACTTCGATTTTCTCGATGCTTGGGCTAAGAAGAGGGAAAATTCTTTCTACACCGATGCCGCTGGAGATTTTTCTTACAGTGAAAGTCTCTCCATTGGTGTTAACGTTCTTACGTTGGATGACGGTACCTTGGAACAGCTGCACACGTTCTTTGTTACCCTCTTTGATGCGTACGTGAACGTTAATTGTATCTCCTGACTTGAAAGAAGGGAACTTGGCTCTCGCCTCGTTGTATTCCTCTTCTACAATTTTAAGTAGTTCGCTCATATCTGTATGATTTATGTGCTTATCGCAAATTCGAATTGCAAAGGTATGCAATTATCTATTTTATTCAATTAATTATCAACTATTTACGTTTATCGCCTTCCTCGAGATCATGGCCTTCCAATAAGTCAGGCCTTCGTTCTTTGGTACGGCGAACCGATTCTTCAAACCTCCAATGGGCGATCTTTTCATTGTGACCGGAAAGTAAAATATCAGGTACTTTCATGCCTTCGTATTCTGCCGGTCGCGTGTAGATCGGTGGCGCCAGTAAGCCATCTTGAAAGGAATCCGTTAAGGCGGAGGTCTCATCATTGAGCACCCCGGGGATCAAGCGAATCACCGCATCTGCAACCACGGCAGCAGCCAATTCACCACCGGAAAGCACAAAGTCACCAATGCTGATTTCACGGGTAATGTATTTTTGCCGGATCCGTTCATCCACGCCTTTATAATGACCACAAAGGATCATCAGGTTTCCCTTAAGCGAGAGGGAATTGGCCATTTGCTGATCGAAAGTTTTTCCATCAGGGGTCATGTAGATGATTTCATCGTAATCCCGTTCGCTTTTGAGTGCTTCGATGCACTTGGCTATGGGTTCGATCATCATGACCATGCCGGCACCTCCTCCAAAAGCATAATCGTCGACCTGCTTTTGTTTGTTGGTGGCATAATCCCTGAGATTGTGCACTTGGACCTTGGCCAGTCCTTTTTCTTCCGCTCGTTTGAGGATGGAATGTGAAAAAGGCCCTTCCAAAAGACCCGGTACCACGGTTATAATATCGATCTGCATGGCTTAATCCTCTAGGTATATTTCAAGTAAGCCGTCTGGCAGTTGGCAGAAAACTTTTTTCGCTGCCTTGTCCACTTTAAGGATAATGTCATCCTGAATAGGTATCAGGATTTCTTTTCCTTGATAATCCAATCCCAACAAGTATTGGGTCTGGAGGTCATATATCTCCTTTACACTACCTAAAACTCCCTTGGAGGCATCTTCTACTTCAAAGCCGACCAACTCATGATAATAATATTGGTCATCCTCTAACGCGGGGAGGTCTTTAAGTGGAAGATAGAGCGCCGTTCCCACAAGGGTATCGGCTGCGTTTTTGTCATCATATCCCTCAAACTTGGCTAGAAAGCGGTTGTTGGGCTGGGAGACAAAGTGCTCTAGAAAGTAAGGGGCCAGTCGGTTGTTTTTTTCCAAAAAGACATGCTCGATGTCTTCGTAATTTTCTGGATAATCCACATCCAGGACAGCCACTACTTCTCCTTGGAGCCCATGAACTTTAGCAATGTAGCCTAACTGGAAACAGTTGTCTTTGTTCATGGAAAGGTGCGTAATTAACCTTTGTTTTCTTCTTCTTCGTTGCTTTCAGCAGCAGGAGCTTCGCTTTCCTCGCCTTCAGCAGGAGCTTCAGCTTCAGCGGCTTCTGCCTCAGCAGCGGCTTTAGCTTCTTCTTCTCTTTTCTTAATCGCCTCAAGACGAGCTTCGTTTTTAGCCACTTCCGCTTCGTGAGCTTTCTTACGAGCATCTTCTTTTGCTTGTGCGATTTTGTCTCTCTTGCCAGTGATGGAAGACTCTTTTTCTTCGATCCAAGCTTGGTATTTCTTGTCTGCTTCTTCTTGGGTGATCGCGCCTTTCAAGACACCGATCTGAAGGTGCTTTTTCAGCAATACACCACGGTAAGAAAGCATCGCTTTTACAGTGTCCGTAGGCTGGGCACCATTAAGCAACCATTGCAAAGCTCTATCATTGTTGATGTTGATAGAAGCAGGGTCAGTGTTCGGGTTATACGAACCGATTTTTTCGATAAAGCGTCCATCACGTGGAGCTCTTGCATCAGCTACAACGACATCGTAGATGGCTAATCTTTTTCTACCTCTACGAGCTAATCTGATTTTTACTGCCATATTATATTGATATTTAGTGAATTGATGGATCTCGTCCATCGTAAATTTGGACTGCAAAGATAGCGGATTTATCTTTAAAAGAACAAGTTAGGTAGAGAATATTTGCGGAATAAGGAAAATATGTTTTAAATTGCGGCACATTTTAGGACGGCAAGGAGCATAATTCAGGTAAGACCAAATCGACGAAGGGCTTAATGCCTTGGAAGTTGATTTATACGGAGGAAGTAGAGACCCGAGTTCTTGCCAGAATTAGAGAAAAATATTGGAAGTCAGGAATAGGGAAGG
>JGI2924J29684_1078389_pt1 | contig 45615 bp, 35 predicted proteins | sample BenlonsequencITS_FD_29684 | JGI IMG/M metagenome (IMG submission 29684) | reverse complement strand
CTCCCGCCTGCAGGGCCTCAGGCCTGGCCAGATGATCGTCGTCGGCGCACGGCCGGGCGTCGGCAAGACCTCCTTCGCGCTGAACCTTGCCACCAACGCGGCCGCCCACGGTGCGTCCGTGGCGTTCTTCTCGCTCGAGATGTCAAAGGTCGAGATCGCCCAGCGCCTGCTCTCCGCCTATGCACACATCCCCCTGTCCGCCATCCGGGGGGCTCGCATACAGGACAACCAGTGGCCCACCATCCTGGATGCCACGCGCGACCTCTCGCGGCTCGACATCATGATCGACGACACGCCAGGCACTACCGTCACGGAGATCCGCGCCAAGGCGCGGCGCATGCTCAACGGGAAGGAGCGCGGCATCGTGCTCGTAGACTACCTGCAGCTGCTCTCTCCGCCCTCGGGACGCCAGCGCATGGACTCTCGCGCCACCGAGGTCTCCGAGATGTCGCGTGGCATCAAGATCATGGCCAAGGACCTCGAGGTGCCCGTCGTCGCACTGTCTCAGCTCAACCGTCAGGTGACGGACCGCAAGGGCCAGCGCCCGCAGCTCTCTGACCTGCGCGAGTCCGGCTCCATCGAGCAGGACGCCGACATCGTCATCCTGCTCGACCGCTCCATGACCGAGGAGGAGTCCGAGAGGCCCGACCGCCCCGACATGAACGTGACCGAATTCATCATCGCCAAGAACCGTTCGGGCCCCTTGGACATCGTCCCGCTCATGTTCCTCCCCGGCTCGACCAAGTTCGTCGAGGTCGACCGGACGCATTCGGAGTAACGCTGCCGTATACTTGAGACTGCCCGCTGCTACCCTGCGGGCCGGACGGACCATCCAGCAAGGGAGACTCACATGCCGGCATCAGTGCTTGTTGGAACGCAATGGGGGGACGAGGGCAAGGGCAAGGTCACCGATCTCATCTCCGGCGACTTCGACGTGGTGTGCCGCTATGCCGGTGGCGCCAACGCCGGCCACACGGTCATCGCGAACGGCCACAAGCTCGCACTGCATCAGGTGCCTTCCGGAGTCATGTACGACGGGACCTACCCCGTCATCGGCAACGGATGCATCGTCGACCCCGAGGTGCTCCTCGGCGAGATCGACATGCTCGAGGCCCAGGGCATCTCCTGCGACGAGCTAAGGATCTCAGGCAACGCCCACATCGTCATGCCCTACCATAAGGACCTCGACGGCGCGCATGAGAAGAGGCTCGGTAAGAACCTCATCGGTACCACCAAGCGCGGCGTCGGTCCCACTTACATGGACAAGATGAACCGCACGGGCCTACGCGTCCAGGACATGTTGGACGAGAAGATCTTCCGCGAGAAGCTCGAGGCGGCCCTCGCCTACACCAATCCCATCCTCGAGAAGGTCTACGAGATGCCGACCTATACGGTCAATCAGGTCTGCGAGACCTACCTCCCGTATGCCGAGCGCATCCGCCCTTACATCGTCGAGAGCTCGCTGTTCCTCAACGAGCAGCTCGAGGCGGGGAGGAGCATCCTCTTCGAGGGGGCCCAGGCGACCATGCTCGACATCGACCACGGCACCTATCCGTTCGTCACCTCGTCCAACTGCACGGCTGGCGGAGCGGTGACCGGCTCGGGCGTGGGTCCCACCAACATAGGCCGCGTCCTGGGCATCGCGAAGGCCTATCTGACGCGTGTGGGTTCCGGACCCTTCCCGACGGAGCTCGAGGGCGAGATCGGCGACAGGCTGGGCGAGGTGGGTCACGAATATGGCGTGACCACCGGGCGCAAGCGCCGCTGCGGCTGGTACGACTCCGTTGTCGTCAACTATGCGGCTCGCGTCAACGGACTCACGGACCTCGCCATCACCAAACTTGACGTGCTGGGCTGCCTGGACGAGATCAAGGTCTGCGTCGCCTATGAGTGCGATGGCAAGACCTACCGCACCGTCCCAGAGCACCAGAGCGTCTTCTACCATGCCAAGCCGGTCTACGAGACCCTGCCTGGCTGGGGCTGCGACATCTCTGGCGTACGCGACTTCTACCGGCTCCCGCGCGAGGCCAAGGACTACATCGACTTCCTCGAGCAGCTCGCGGGCGTCCGTGTCTCCATCATCACGGTCGGCCCCGACCGCGACCAGACAATCGATAGGTATTGGAAGTAGCCTTGTCAACCCTGTCGTCCGTAGCGCGCAGCAAATTTGCGATCGTGTGTGACAGCGGGTGCGACCTTTCCCTCTCCAGTCTCGAGAGGGCGAAGGTCTCGCTCGTTCCCCTTGTCGTGCGTATGGGCGGCACCCGGTATCGTGACTGCGTTGAGCTTGATCCCACGGACTTCTTCGTCCGCTACTCCTCGACGAGGGGCCAGGTTGGTGTCTCTGCCCCCTCACGTGGGGAGTTTGAGCGCTGCTATCACGAGCTCGTCGGGCAGGGCGTCGTGGACATCGTGTCCCTGCATACCTCGAGCGCGCTGAGCGACGCGTACGACCTTGCGCTCGACGCGGCGTCCTCCGTCGAGGGGGCCGTCATCCGCGTACTGGACAGTCGCTGCTACTCAGGTCAGCTGGCAATCGTCCTCGCGCGCATGGTCGCCGACCGCGACGCGGGCCTTTCGGCGGACGCTGCCGTCATCAGGGCCCAGGAGCTCGCCTCTGCTACCCGGGCGCTGTTCGTCCCGGCGTCCGAATCCTCGCCCCTCCCACACGGCACCACCCGTCAAAGCGGCATCTTGGGGAGGGCGGATCGCCTGCGGACGCGCGCCCTGGGGCTGCGTCGGGTCTTTAGCGTCAACCAGGACGGCACGCCCACCGAGCTCTTCAGCTCCAACGACCTGTCGCGCCTTGCCGGCAACATGGCCCGCGCCATGAGCGCCTACGCCCGCAAGGTGGGCCCCCTCACCTACGTCGAGGTCACCGCCGGCGTTCCCCGCCAGCTTGCGGTGGTCGAGAAGCCCCTGGTCACCAACGAGTTCGAGGCGACCCGCTCCGCGATCCTCAGCACCAACCCGTCGACGACGGCCCGGCTGGGCATTGGTGCCGTCGGGCTGTCCTATGCCCCATCCTCGCTCATCAAGCCCGATGAGGCCACTTCCCTCATGCGCCCTGTCGACTGAACATTGGAGGACACTATGGCCGCCGCCGAAAAGATCGATATCCTGCTCCTGGGTTCTGGTGGCCGCGAGCATGCGCTCCTCGTCAAGCTCGCCGCCTCCCCGCGCGCGGGGAGGCTCTGGGTCGCGCCAGGCAATGGCGGCATGCGCGATCTGGCCCAGGTGGCAGACGTCAACCAGGAGTCCCCTCGGGACGTAGCGGGCTTCGCGCGACGCGAGGGCATCGGCCTTGTGGTGATCGGTCCCGAAGCCCCGCTCGTCGCCGGCGTGGCCGATACCGTGCGTGCCGAGGGGATCCCGGTCTTCGGGCCCTCGGCGGCGGCGGCGCAGATGGAGGGTTCCAAGAAGTTCGCCAAGGAGGTCATGTCCCGTGCGGGCGTTCCCACCGCCGCATACCAGAGCTTCACGGATGAGCGTGCCTGTGCCGACTACGTGCGTGGCCTGGGCGGTCCCTGCGTCGTGAAAGCGGACGGCCTTGCCGCCGGCAAGGGCGTCATCGTCGCCCAGACCACCGAGGAGGCCCTCGTCGGCGTCCACGAGTGCTTCACGGACTTTGGCGCTGCGGGCAGCACCGTCATGGTGGAAGAGATGCTCGACGGTCCCGAGTGCTCCCTCCTTGCCCTGACCGACGGCACCACGGTCGTACCGCTCGCCACCTCGCAGGACCACAAGCGCGCCCTCGACGGGGACCGCGGCCCCAACACGGGTGGCATGGGCGTCTACTCGCCCGTACCCATCCTGCTTCCCGACGAACTCGAGCAGATGGTCCGAATCGAGCGGCAGGTGGTCGGTCAACTCCGCGCCGATGGCATCATCTACCAGGGCTGCCTCTACGGTGGCTTCATGTTGACCAAGGACGGTCCCAAGGTCCTCGAGTTCAACGCGCGCTTTGGTGATCCCGAGACCCAGGTGGTCCTTCCGCGCATGAAAGCCGACCTCGTGGAGTGTTTTCTCGCCTGCGACGATGGCTCGCTCGATGAGGCCATGGTCCGCTGGGAGGATGACTGGGCGGTGTCGGTGGTGCTGGCCTCGAAGGGGTATCCTGGCCACTACGAGAAGGGCAAGCCCATCTCGGGCATTGCCGACGCCAACGCCATGGAGGGCGTCTTCGTCTATCACGCCGGCACCACGCTCGACGACGAAGGCAACGTCCTCACCAACGGTGGCCGCGTACTCGACGTCACGGCCATCGCACCCAGCTTCGAGGAAGCTCGCAACAAGGCCTATCAGGCCTGCGACAGGATTTCCTTCGAGGGCAAGACGTACCGCCATGACATAGGCATCAAGGCCATCAAGGGCCGCGCGAACCTCTAGGGGGCAGTGATGTCAGGCAAGGGAGACGGAGACCCACTCGGCGAGGCCATCGACGCGATGGCCGGCAGCGCGCGGGCCTTCACGTTTGACGGCGACCTTCCGGCTGCCGACCACGAGTCCGGCGCTCCCGAGTCGCGCCGCCTGGTCCTGGGCGAGGAGGACCCGCGGGACAGTGGCCTGGCGGAGCATGTCGTGTCCGAGGACGTGGCGTGGACCGGTCGCATCTTCAACGTGGATCGACTGCGGGTGAGGATGCCAGACGGCCGCGAGGCGTTGCGTGACGTAGTGCGCCACCCAGGCGCCGTCGCCGTCGTGGCGCTTACGGACGACGGTCGCATCTGTCTGGTCCGTCAGTACCGCACGGCATTGGGGCGCGTGACGGTCGAGCTGCCCGCCGGCAAGCTCGATCCCGGCGAAGACCCGCTCGACTGCGCCGTGCGCGAGCTTGCCGAGGAGACGGGCGTGCGTGCCGAGCGCATGGCCTTCCTCACCACGATCGCCACGTCAGCCGGTTTCGCCGACGAGCTCATCCACATCTACATGGCAACCGGGCTCAGAGTGACCCGGTCCTCGCCAGATGACGACGAGTTCATCAACGTGGACCTCGTCCCGCTGTCCGAGCTCGTGGACGCCGTGCTGGACGGGCGCATCGAGGACGCCAAGACCGTCGTGGGCGCGCTCGTCTGCGATGCCGTGGCCCGCCGCCTGGCCCCCACGTCAGAGGAGTAGGGCCGCTCGCGGGGGCGTGCCGCCTTCCGGCCGCCCAACGCATGCGGGGCTATGCGTATACTGGACGCAGACCCAAGGATTCGTGTCGGCGCACCTCGTCGGCATGGGCATACGCCAGAGAGAGGCTACATGGCTAAGAAGAGAGAAGCGGCGCGCATCCAGAAGGGCGCCCTCTCGGCGGAGCAGGCCGAGGAGCTCTTTACCACGGTTGACGAGACCGGCCACACCAACGAGGAGACGGCCAAGAGGCAGCGGCGCCGTCGCAGGGAAGTGGGCCAGGGCGTCGATGTCGACCCGTTGTCCGAAGCCGATCCCTCGGGCTCCAACGTCGAGAAGGTCATCACGGCGACGGCCGTGGGCTTTGTTGTCGTGTTCCTGCTGATAATCGTCATCTCGCAGGTCGCCACGGGGCTCGCACGCCGCGCCGGTACCGCAGACCTCTCCGACGACGTCACGGTCACGACCGTCGCCACGGCCTTGGACAAGGGTGTGGAATGGGGCAATGGATTCACCCAGTTCCCCGACCGCTTCTCGGTCCAAGAGGCAGACGAGAACACGCACCGCATCGAGGTCACCGTCGTGGACACCTCCTCGAAGGACGTGCTCGAGGCCTTTGCCGGCTCTCAGATCCAGGCGGCCGCCCTTTCAGTCAACGCGCTGCTCAACCCCAACATCGACACGATCACCTACCACGTCAACGTCTACGTGAACGACGAGGGCGAGTTCCAGAACGCGAAGTTCTTTGGCCTGGTCCAGCCCGAGGGAAACATGAAGACCCTCATGACCTTCGTCTGGACCAAGACCACGACCGAGGAGGGCGTCCGCTTCAACTGTGCCATCACGGGCGTCGACTCGGCCACGCAGGAGCAGCTGCGCAAGGCGATCACGTCGTCCTTCACCCCGTCCTCGATCATCAGCTCCCTCTTGGGCGACTCGGACGATGCGGCCACGGCGACGGTCGATTCCGGCGAGCCCTCTCCCGGTGTCACAGGTTCGAGTACGGGAGGGCCCTCTGCGACGGGAGCGTCGACCTCGAATGCCGTCTCGCCTGACGGCGCCGCCACAACGTCGGCCGAGGCGAGCGCATCGCCCTCGGCCGTCGACGCGTCTTCGGGCGACGCGTCTGCCTCGACCACGAGCACAAGTGGCAGCTAGGCAGGCGGTCACGGCATTGCGACCGCCTGCCTGCAGACAGCTTCTTCGAGCAGGGCTACACGAGGCCGGTGACCTCGCCCAGGACGCTCTCGAAGCTCACACCGCGTAGTTCGAAGTCGGGTTGGTCGCGCGTGATGACCATGGCGTCGCGCACCAACCTACCGGCGAAGGCGACGCTCTCGTAGAGCGACTTGCCGGCCATGACGGCGGCGAGAAGGGCCGACGCGTAGAGGTCGCCCGTGCCGTGGAGCATGTAGGGTAGCTGCTCGGCCGCGACCTCCTCGAACGCCACGTCGCTTCCCGCAAGGTAGTTGCGGATCTTCCCGTCGCCGCGACTTATGCCCTTGATCACGACGTTCTTGGCGCCCATGTCCAGGAGCCGCCGCATGTTCTCGCGCACGAACTCGTCCGTGACGTCCTGCCCCTGGTAGTCGACGCCCGTCAGGATGGATGCCTCGGTCAGGTTGGGGGTCAGCAGGTCCGCGCCATCCACGAGCGCGGCCATGGCGGCGCACATCTCGTCCGTGTAGGTGGGGTACTTGGCCCCGCCGTCGCCCATCACCGGGTCGACGATGCGCAAGGCCTGGGGATGGTCGGCGTAGATGCGCTGGATGGCACCTACTTGCCCGGCCGATCCCAGGAAACCGGAGTACACCGCGTCGAGCCCGATGCCCACCTCGGACCACGCGTCAAGGTAGCCGTCCAACATGGAGGTGGTGTCATGCATGTAGAAGGTGGGGAACTTAGTGTGCGCCGAGAAGAGGGATGTCGGCACGGGGCATACGTCGCAGCCCGCTGCGGACAGCACGGGAATGGCGACGCCCAGCGAGCACTTGCCGTAGCCGCATAGGTCGTGAACGGCGGCTATGCGGGGGATGTACGCGCCCTCGCGCCGGTACAGGAACAGCTCCCTAGCGTTGGTCATGAGGTATTCCTTTCAAACATGGACTGATGGACCGATGCTTGACCCCACAGCATAGCCCAAAGCGGTGGAACATCGCACGCGGCGCCCCGTCGGCATCGAGGGCCGGGCCATGCGCCCCCTGTCTTCGGGAGGATTGTGGCAAAGGTGCTAACGGCAGCGTACCTTGTCGGGGCTTGCACGTATACTGGATGTGTTGTGCAGCCCGGATGCCGCGTGTGCGTCCGGTGACGTTCGGCAGTCTAGTTGGGGGGATGCAATGGCAGACGCACCACTCGTGGGGATCATCATGGGCTCCAAATCGGACCTTCCGGCCATGGAGGCCTGCATCAAGCAGCTCGAGGAGTTTGGCGTTCCCTACGAGCTCGTCGTCGCCTCGGCACACCGCGCCCCCACCAAGGTGCGTGAGTGGTCGTCCACCGCAGCCGAGCGTGGCATCAGGGTCATCATCGCCGCGGCTGGCAAGGCCGCCCATCTGGGCGGCGTCGTTGCCGCGTACACCCCGCTGCCCATCGTCGGGGTTCCCATGAAGACCTCCGATCTGGGAGGCATGGACTCGCTGCTATCCATGGTGCAGATGCCTGCCGGCGTTCCCGTCGCCTGCGTTGCCATCGGGGGCTCCAGGAACGCGGCGATCTACGCCACGCAGATCCTGGGCACTGCGCTCCCCGCATACGCCACCAAGGTTGCGGAATTCAAGCGGCAGATGGCGGAGGCGTAGGAGAAGCGATGGCAAAGCACAGCGCCCCACACCACGCCGGCAACGTTACCCCGCCGCTCTCGGCAGTGCCCTCGGCTGCACGCCGGCCCCCCGCCCCCCGCAGGCCGTCCGCCTCCCGCGTCGTCTCCAACGTCCTGATCGCCCTCGGCATCATCCTGCTGCTGGTCGCAGCGGGTCTCTGGGGATTCGCCCAGTGGCGCTATCACGAGCAGGACGTGCAAAACCAAAAGCTTGCGGCTTACGTCCAGCTACCTACGGAGGAACAGTCCTCGGAGGCCCCCGTGGTCGACTGGGCCGGTCTCAAGGCCATCAACGGCGACGTGGTCGGTTGGCTCTACGTGCCGGGAACCACCATCAACTATCCCGTCTACCAAGGCGACGACAACGAGTACTACCTCCGTCACTCGGCCGAGGGCGACTGGATCATCGCTGGCCAGCTCTTCATGGACTACGAGAACAGCACCCCCGGCATGGTAGACAACCAGAGCATCATCTACGGTCATCACCTCAAGAACGGCACGATGTTCGAGCAGGTAGCCGCCATGGACGACCAGTCACGCTTCGACGAGATCACGACCGTCTGGTACGTCACCGAGACGGGATCCTTCGAACTCGAGCCGCTGATGCTCTACTACACCGACCCTGATGACCAGAACGTGCGACAGTTCACCTTCGAGAGCACGGATGCCTTCCATAGCTACCTGGGTGCCCTGCTGTCCAAGGCCGTCACCAGGCGCGGTGATGCCGAGCAGGTCATCCAGGGCGCGGAGCACGTCCTGACGATGTCCACTTGCAACTACTATGACGGCTACGGCCGCACGATCTTGGTCTGCGTTCCCAAGAGCGAGGCCAATGCCTCCGCGTCCAGCTAGGAGAGGCCCTGTGAGAGACCCGTCTGATCTCCCGCGTTCCGTATTTGCTGACGAGGACGGAGACGCGCTGCACGAGGAGTGCGGCGTCTTCGGTGTCTGGGCTCCGGGTCGTGACGTCGCCCGCCTGACTTACTTCGCCCTGCGCGCGCTGCAGCACCGCGGCCAGGAGTCTGCGGGCATCGCCGTGGGCAACGGGCACACCGTGCTGGTCCGCAAGGACCTGGGCCTGGTGAGCACGGTCTTCTCGGACAACGACCTGGCGGCCATGCCCGGGAAGGTCGCCGTAGGTCACGTGCGCTATGGGACCTCGGGCGCCCGCAGCTGGGAGGCCGCCCAGCCTCACTTCTCCACGATCAACGACGTGATCATCGCTCTGGCACACAACGGGACGCTGGTCAACTCGGACATGCTTCGTGGCGAGCTGGTGCGCTTGGGAGTGCCGTTTCGGTCCAATACGGACTCCGAGGTTGCGGCCAAGCTGATTGGCTACTACACCGAGCAGACCAGCCACCTGCGTGACGGCATCCGCCACACCATGTCCCTCATCGAGGGGGGCTATGCCATGGCTCTCGTGCGCGAGAATGCCCTCTATGCCTTCCGTGACCCCAACGGCATCCGACCGCTTGTGCTGGGGCACATCCCCGCCCACCAGGCTTCAGATGCCGTCTGCGATGATGGTGGCCTTGGGGACGTCCCGCTTGGCGAAGGCTGGGTCGTCGCGTCCGAGACCTGCGCCCTGGACATCGTCGGTGCCCGCTACGTGCGCGACGTCCGTCCCGGAGAGCTTATCCGCATCAGCGATGACGGCTTGATGTCCGAGGAGGGGACCGTCCCGCGAGCCTGCGCCAGCTGCATCTTCGAGGAGGTCTACTTCTCGCGTCCCGATTCCATCGTGGGCGGCCATTCGGTCTACTCCATGCGTTATGCCATGGGTCGGCAGCTGGCTCGCGAGGCCCCGGTTGAGGCCGACCTGATCATCGGCGTGCCTGACAGTGGTCTCCCGCCTGCGGAGGGCTTCGCGCATGAGCTGGGCGTGCCGTTTGGGGAGGGGCTCATCAAGAACCGCTATGTGGCGCGCACCTTCATCCAGCCCACGCAGGAACTCCGTCGCCTGGGCGTCCGTCTCAAGCTCAACGCGCTGCGCGATAACGTCGCAGGAAAGCGCATCGTGATGGTGGATGACTCCATCGTCCGCGGCACCACGTCAAAGCAGATCGTCCGTATGCTCAAGGACGCGGGTGCCACCGAGGTCCATGTCCGCATCAACTGTCCCGAGGTCAAGTGGCCGTGCTTCTACGGAATCGACACCGACGTCCAGGAACAGCTGATCTCGGCCACGAGGGGCGTCGAGGAGGTCCGCGAGTTCATCGAGGCGGACTCGCTCGCCTTCCTCTCGCTGGCCGGCCTGCATTGCTGCGTCCCGCACGGCGGCCGATGTACCGCCTGCTACGACGGCCATTATCCGGTGCCCATACCCGCGTCCTTCTCGGCGGGGAAGTTCCTGCCCGGCTTCGCTCCCGTCTTTGGGGGCGTGGTGGCCCCGGGATGCGGGGGAGCCTAAGGCGGGGGGTCCTCGCCTCGCGCGCGTCGCACCTCGCACGGTCCGTGCCCATGACAAAGGAGATTCCAGATGGAGAGCTCGCAGGCCAAGCATGTGACATACGCCGATGCAGGCGTCGATGTGGACGAGGGCGCCCGCGCGGTCGACGCCATCAGGGACGCCGTCAGGGCGACGAGCCGCCCTGAGGTCATTGGTGGCTTGGGCGGCTTTGGCTCGTGCTTCTCCATGAAGTCGTTCAAGGGCATGGAGGATCCCGTCCTGGTGTCTGGCACGGACGGCGTGGGCACCAAGCTCGCCGTCGCCCAACTGCTGGGCCGCCATGACACCGTGGGCCAGGACCTGGTCGCCATGTGCGTGGATGACGTGGTGCCCATCGGTGCGGAGCCACTGTTCTTCCTGGACTACATCGCCATCGGCAAACTCAGGGCCGAGCAGGTGGAGGAGATCGTTCGCGGCATCGCCGAGGGCTGCAGGCTCTCTGGCTGCGCGCTCGTGGGTGGTGAGATGGCCGAGCATCCTGGTGTCATGGACCCGGACGACTATGACCTGGCGGGCTTCGTCGTGGGCGTGGTTGACCGTCCTAAGATGATAGGGCCCGACAAGGTCCGCGTGGGCGACGCCATCCTGGGCCTTCCAAGCTCGGGCATCCACTCCAATGGCTACTCGCTGGTACGTAAGGTTGCCATCGAGGGCAGGACCCTCGACGAGCTCAACGCCCCCCTCGACGAGCTGGGAGGCGAGTCCCTGGCAGACGCCGTGCTGCGTCCCACCACCATCTACGCTGGGAAGCTGATGAGAGTCCTTCGAGACGGTGCGCCCATCCATGCGATGGCGCACATCACCGGCGGAGGCATCACCGAGAACCTCAACAGGGCACTGCCCACTGGGGTTGATGCGGCAGTCGATCGCGGCGGTGAGGATGGCCCCGCCTGGGACGTGCCGCCCATCATCGACTACTGCGTGCGCGCGGCCGGACTTACGCCGGACGAGGCTTACAGGACCTTCAACATGGGCGTGGGGATGAGCCTCATCGTCGCCCCCGCTGATGTCGATCGCATTCGGGACATGCTGGCGCTCGAGGGGCTCGATTCCTTCGTGATGGGGTCCTGCGTCCCCGGTGCGGGCAAGGTGATCTACCGATGAGCGCGCAAGGGGCTGGCGCTCGTCGCCCCATCAAGCTGGGTGTCCTCATCTCGGGATCCGGCACCAACCTGCAGGCCATCATCGACCGCATCGCTGCAGGTGCGCTCGATGCCACGATTGAGATGGTGATCTCCTCCCGACCCAGCGCGTATGGCCTGAAACGTGCGGAGGACGCCGGCATACAGACCATGACCCTCTCCAAGGAGATCTACGCCGACCCCATCCAGGCCGACGAGGTCATCGCAACGGCGCTACGGGCTCGTGGCGTGGACTATGTCATCATGGCCGGTTACATGCGCATGGTCCACGCGCCCATCCTGCGAGCATTCGAGAATCATGTGGTCAACTTGCATCCGGCGCTACTGCCCAGCTTCAAGGGGGCGCATGCCATCCAGGACGCCTTCGACCGCGGCGTCAAGGTGACGGGCGTCACGGTCCACTTTGCGGACGATCGCTACGATTGCGGTCCCATCATCGCCCAGAGGGCCTTGTCGGTGGGGGAGGACTGGTCCGTGGCCGAGCTCGAGGAGCACATCCACACCCTCGAGCACGAACTCTATCCGGACGTGATCCAGCTCTTGTCCGAGGGTCGCGTGCACGTCGGCGCCGACGGGCGGGTCTCTGTGGACGAATAGGCATCGTCTCGGGTTTGCATAGGCCCCCGCGGTTCCTGGCCAAAAAAAACGCAACGAAGCATTGCCTTATATGCATACAATCTTAAAATAGCTTGAAGATGGGGGTTGTCGGGGGACCGTTTCGGATACCCTGGCAGGTTTTTTTGCGGACCTTTCGTGGGCCCGCCGTCTTGAGGAGACATGCATGAGGGTAGCAAAGAGCTTCGTTGCTGGACTTCTGGCCGCGGCCGCGTTCGTCGCCGTCATGCTCCCCGGCATGCACGTCGCCTACGCCGACGACACCACCGGTTTGGCATTCGACTCCGTCACGATAGAGGAAGCCGAATCGCACACGCAGGTCGCTGACCTGATGGCAGGCGAAGTCCCCGCACTTAAGGCCGGCGTCACCTACGCCCTCGATGTGAGCTACAAGGTTCCGTCCGGCCGGCAGTTCTCCCCGACGTATCTCAACGTCCGCCTGGGCGACGGCATCTATGTCACGGGCCTTCCCGGCGCGACGTTCACCGAGGGCGATATTTCGAACACGAGCTTCAGCAAGCTCCTGAAGACGCCGACGGGTACGGGAACCTCTCCGTACGGGTATCCCGAGGCAGGTTCTGAAAAGAGTCGGAACGGCGATCTCAAGTACATGACCAAGAACGGCCTCGTTCGCGTGGACACCAAGTCCGAAATCCGCTTCCGCATCGACGATGCGTACGAAAACCAGGATGCGTCCCAGGTCATTTCCGATGCCATCAAGGTGAGCTTGAGCACGGACGAAACGTCCGAGGTCGACGCGCATTCCTATGCGATCAATCCCGCCGACGAGCTGAAGTACGGCTTCTGGGTGGACCAAGCGACCGAGGTCATCTCCAAGGGCGGCACGACCGGTACCATCGAGGCTTCCAACTCGGGCAGCGGCGCGTCTCTCACCGAGGTCGGCAGCAAGACCACGGTCCAGCTTATCTATCCGAAGGACGTCGAACTCGTGGGTCTCGAGGAGACGGCCCTCTACAAGACGAACGGCACGGTCGTGAGCACCGTGGAAGACGGCGACAACAAGGTCGTCACCATCGAGTGGGACGAGCCCGGCTCGTATTCAGGCGGCCTGACCTTCAAGCCCCATCTGAAAGTCGCTTCCGACAGCGCGCGTCCCAACGGCTCGTCTTTCGACGTCACGCTGAAGAACTTCAAGAAGACCATCTGGAACGACGTGCCGAACGCCGACAGGACGTCCGGCACGCAGAGCGCGACCATGAAGGTCACGGTCATCGACGGCGCGGTTCCCGAGAAGATCACGACCCATGCGCTCGTCGACTATGCGCCCAACTGGGCGCTTAAGAAGTACGACACGTACAATACGCGCCTGGGCGCCTATCTCATCAAGAATGAGCTTGCGTCTCCCACCTTGCCGAAGACCCTCGAGATGACCATCGATGAGGGCAACACGGCCATCGTCCGCGGTGTCACCATCCCCTATAAGGAGGGCATGGCCTACGGCGCCATCTCATGGACCGCATCCGACGGCACGAGCGGCACCGCCGATCCGAGCATTCTGAAGAAGTCCGACGTTTCGGCGCTCATCACCAATACGGCGCTGGGGCTCGACATCAATACATCCATCACGTCCATCAAGGTCGATCTGGGACCCATTCCCGGCGGCTACGACGGCATCAGGCCCATGCAGGACATCCTGACACCTGGGATCCCTCCAACAAGCATGTGACCGATGAGTACTATGGCTGGAGCTACATCTCCAACGGCGTGTACGGATCCTGGAAGCAGGGAACCGATGCCGACGTGAAGACCACGGTCAAGCTCTACACGGTTGGGGACGAACCGGGCGACGGAGAGGCCATCGTCGGCAAGTCGAGCGCACCCGAGGTGCTCAACGGACAGGGTTCCATCAGCAAGACCCAGATCAACGGCGGCGACTCGTTCACGATCCAAGGCGTCATCAACGATGCCAACTGGGATTGGAATCCTCTGCAAGAGCCTGTCCTCTACGCCATCATGCCCGAGGGGTTCTCCTACAGCGACCTGAACGTCACGGAAGGCACGCTTGGCGATCCCGAGTTCGTAGGGTCGTTCGACAGGAACGGCACCGAGGTCAAGGTCTGGAAATACCCCATCGACATCGGCGATGGAACGCGCGGCCAGTACCAGCCCGATTTTTCCATCAAGAGCATGAAGCTGAGCATGACGGTCAGCACCAACAAGCTCGCTGCGAAGGGCGTGTACCATATCAACGACTTCGTGGGATTCACCACGAAGGACTTCAAGGATATCGGTGCGGTCATCAAGAGCGAGAAGTGGGATCGCAGCAACTGGAACACCGATAAGTACACGGCGCTGTTCGGCGACAAGGTGAACTCCGGCGAGACGATGGTGTCTCTGTCCGAAGGCCGTGGCATCACCGTCGACCAGGCGTCCGAAATCGCCGCCGCCTCGACGTTCTCCGTGAAGGACGGGCAGACCGGCGACGTGACCGATTTCGCGTACGACCCGGCGAACAAGCCGGCCACCACCGCCGTTCTTCAGAAGGGCGATACCGCTACGGTCCGCATTGCCGTGCGGAACAACGCCGGCGTCGAGGCCTCTTCCACATCGCTGTTCGTGCCGCTGCTGTCCAAGGCCACAAACCTGGGGGATTCGTTCACGCCCGAGGGCTCGACCGAATTGCCGCTCAAGCTTGCGTCGGTCTCGGCCTCGTCCAACTACGCGGTGAAGTACCTCAAGCTGAGCGCCGGCAAAACGTACGACGTGAACCACGCTCCGCGGCCCGGCGATTACACCGAGGTCGACGACCCGTCCGAGGCCGATATGCTGCTTCTGGAATCCACCAGGCCCCTTGAGGCCAACGAGGGCGGCTACGTCGCCGTGTCCTACGCGGTGAACGATACGGTAGGTTCCGCCTGCAATGACAAGCGCGACGTGTTCAATACCGTCCTTGACTACGACATCGAAGGCAATCACTCCACATTGACGCTCGCCACCAATGCGGCGACCTTCGCAGGAACCGATGTGCTCCTGACCAAGGTTTGGAACGACGGCAACGATGCGGGCAAGCTGCGCCCGACCCCCGATGCCTTCGCGGCCGCGCTCACGCTTACGTCCGACAAGGGCATCGACCTGAGCGCCTTCGCGCCGCAGGTCAAGGACAAGGGCGACGGCACATATGAGGTGTCGTACCGGGGTCTTCCCAAGTACAAGGGGAATGCGGGCAATATCGTCGCCTACACGCTGACCGAGGGCGACATCGCGCATTACACGACGGATTCCGCGTCCATCCAGGGCAGCGGCACCACGGTGGAGGGGACCATCACCAACACCTACGCCCCTCGGCCGACCACGCATGATCCTGCGGTGGAGAAGAAGATAGAAGGGCCGAAGCCCTCGAGCCCCGACACCTTCTCGTTCGTGCTGAAGCGCACCGATGCGTCGTTCCCCATGCCCGCGGGCAGCGACGGCGATACGAAGACGATTACGGTCGAGGGCGCGGGCAGCCCCGAATTCGGCGACATCGCGTTCACCCTGCCGGGAACCTATACGTACACGATCACCGAAACGAAGGGGGGCGCCGCCTGCACCTACGACGGATCCTCGTATGCGCTGACGTACGAAGTGGCGGACGACGGTCAAGGCAAGCTTCGGGTGAAGCGGTCCATGACGAAGACCGTCGACGGCACGACCACGGTCGTCGACCTGGGTGCCCAGGGCGATGCCATCGGGGCGGTGTTCACCAACGTCTATCCCACGCCCGACATCCCGACGCCTACCCCGAACAACCCGACGTCCCCCGACCGGCCCAAGGCAACGAAGGTCCGAAAGACCGTCGGGACGCAGGCCCTCCCGCAGACCGGTGATGGCACGTCCTCGCCTGTTGGACTGCTTGCCCTATCTGCGCTTGTGCTTGCGTCGGGTTCTGTCGTACGCTGGCATAAAGGTCAGTAGGGCATAATTGGGAGCACGTCTCGATATAGCCCCTACGATGAAGCACGTTCGCGATACCTGAATTGCGTTATGGGGTTCGTGATCCGGCTTTTATCCTATGCCGGCAGGCGCATCCACGCGGTCAGCCTCTCGCAGAACTCCTCCGGGTGCAGCGTGAAGAACTCCGCGTGGCCCATCCCTTCGTTCTCGACGATCCGCGCACAGGGGAACGCCTCGCGAACGTACGCGATGTCCCACCTCCGCGCCCTCCTCTCGTCGGAGCCGTACCAGTACGCCACCCGGCAGCCGACGGGCGGCACGGGCCTCGGCATGGGGTAGTTGTTGCAGGAGTAGAACGAGCGCCAGATGGTCTTCGCGCTCATGCCGTGCATGGCCTCCTTGATGTACCCGAGGTCGTCCTCCGTGTACTTCCCAGGGTCGAACACGCCTCGCAGCGCCTGGACGCTCATGTGCTTGCCGATCTCCATCATCGCGAAGTCACGGGCGCCGATCAGGTAGGTCAGCGGCCTCCAGAGCCGATACGGGGTCATGCCGCCGTCCATCACGGCGCAGTCGGCGCCCGCCTTCCCGACCGCCAGCATCCGGGCCACGATGGCCCCGCCCATGGAGCAGCCGTAAAGGCACGTGACATGTCCGAAGCCATGCCCCACGAGCCATGCGGCCACCTCGTCGGCGACCTGTTCCACGCTCGTGAAGTCCGCCTCCGGCGCGTCCGGGTCGAAGCCGGGAATTGCCGGGATAACGAGGTGATAGTCTTCCCTCAATATCGGTATCACAAAATTGAAGACGTCCCAGCGCACGCCAAGGGGGTGGAACAAGACGATGGTCCCCTCGTTCTCCTCGCCGAACTCATGGATGGTCATTCTTCTTCACACTCCCCACAAGGGCCCTGCCCACGTGTCCATTCTCCCCCATTCCTCGTCATCAGCGCTATCGTCTCCACGTGCTTGGTGTGAGGGAACATGTCCACCAGCTCGACGGTGCTGACGGCGTAGCCCAGCTGCTGGAACTCTTTTAGGTCGCGGGCCTGCGTCGTGGGGTTGCAGCTTATGTAGACCACCCGGTGCGGCGCCAACCCCGCAACGCCGTGTATGAACGCCGGGGTCGACCCCGCACGCGGCGGGTCCATGAACACCACGTCAAAGCGCCCCTCCCCACACCCGGCGGCCTTGCGCATAAAGGCCGTGGCGTCTTCCCTCACGAAGGAGCAGCTCCCTCCCAGGCCGTTTGCCGTGGCGTTGCGACGGGCACAGGCCACCGCGTCGCCCACCTGCTCAACGCCGATGACACGGACGTCCTGCACCTCGGCGCCCCTGCGTCGCGTCGCCGCTGCGGCACAGATGCCGATGGTGCCGGTGCCGCAGTAGGCGTCAAGCACGCGCTCGCCACCCCGCAGGCCGGCTGCCTCTACGGCGAGCGCGTAGAGGACCTCTGTCTGCCTGGGGTTGGTCTGATAGAAGCTCGTGGGCCCAATCTCGAAGGTGCAGCCCAGCAACTTGTCATGCATGACGCCGGGCCCAAAGAGCGTGCGACACTCCCGTCCCAGGATGGCGTTGGTGCGCCGCTGGTTCACGTTCTGCACGATGGAGGTGACCTCGGGGTGGGAGCGCACGATCCCCTCCACCAGTTCGTTGGAGCGGGGGAGCTGCTGACCGTTGGTCACCAAGGTCAACAGGATATCGTCCGTGGCGTAGCCACAGCGCACCACCGCGTGTCGCAGGATCCCCCGCCCACGGTCCTCCTGGTAGGCATGGATGCCTACCTGTGCGCAGATGCACGCGACGTCATTCAGGATGGGCCGAGCGCGTGGGTCTTCGACAAGGCAGGCGTCACAATCCACGATACGGTGCGTGCCGGCGGCATAGAAGCCCGAGCGGATGGCCCCTCCCCTCGTGGGCGAGAAGGGCGTTGCGGCCTTGTGACGAAAGGAGACGGGCTCTTCCATGCCGTGGATTCGTCCCAGCCTTGCACCGTCGCGCCCCGCCACGGGACCCAGGAGCTCCTCCATCATGGACTGCTTGCGCCTCAGTTGGATGGGGTAGGGAACAGCGAGCCACTCGCAGCCTCCGCAATGGCGGGATATGGGACAGGTGTACGTGCGAAAGCTCATGGGTTCCCCTGCAGACGTGGAGTAAGGTTGAGGCACGCCGTCGATGGCGTGTGCCAATCCGGGCATGGCGCACGTTTCGAGAGAGGCGGGATGGGTGCGCCAGCGAGACTGACGTGCGACATTGTAGTTGAGCCCGGGGCAACGTTGATCCTGGGGTCGCGGTCGGCGTCCCCACGGCGGTGGGCCTCAGGGCTCGCGGAGGGAGCGAACATGGGCATGGTCACCAAGATCGGCATCATCGGCATGGGCCACGTTGGCGCGCACGTCGCCAACGCCATCCTCTACCAGGGACTCGCGTCCGAGATCTACTGCGTGGACTCCATCGAGAGCAAGGTCGCCTGCGAGGTCAACGACCTTCAGGACGCCATGCCGTTCTACCCGCGCCAGGCGCGCGTCTACAACTGCCACGAGAACTACGACGAGCTCCTCGCCTGCGATGTCGTGGTCAATGCAGCCGGTCACGTGGCCCAGAGCGCTGGCAACCGCGACGGCGAGCTGTTCTGCACAGCTGAGGAGACCAAGAAGTGGGCACCCCATTTCCAAGGCTACGAGGGCGTCGTCGTCACAGTCTCGAACCCCTGCGACGTCATCGCTACCATGATCTGGAAGCTGGCCGGGCTGGACCCGCGTCGCGTCATCGGGTCGGGCACCGCTCTTGATTCCGCGCGCTTGCGCCACGCCCTCTGGGCCGAGACGGGGTGCAACCCCAACTCCATCACCTCCTGGATGATGGGGGAGCATGGCGCCAGCCAGTTCGCCGCCTGGTCTCACGTCTCGTTTGGCGCCACGCCCCTCGCAGAGCTCGAAAAGAGCGACCCCGAGCGCTTCTCCCTTGACAAGGACGCGGTGGAGGAGGCCGCCCGTCGCGGGGGCTATGTGACCTACGCCGGCAAGGGCTGCACCGAATACTCCATTGCCAACGCCGCCACCGAGCTGGTGAAGGCCGTGGTCCAGGACTCCAAGCTCATCACCCCCTGCGGCACGCTCCTGGAGGATGTCTACGGGGGAAGCGGCCACTTCACCTCCATCCCCTGCGTCGTGGGGAAGGACGGTGTCGAGAGGACCTTCCCCCTCGCCCTGAGCGAGGTCGAGCAGGCAAGCTTCCACGCCAGCTGTGCCCACATCCAGGAGAACGTCGAGAAGATACGCTGTTGGTAGAAGGCCTATGGCTCTCGTCCCACCGCTCTTCCAGAGGCACCCCTGCGTCCACGCAGGGGTGCCTTCCTCATGTAGCCCCCTTCGTTAAGCACGTTTTAAAAAGAGGTCAAAAAGACGACCTGACGTTCTGCCAAAGGGGTACAGTAGGCTTAGTTTTGAAACGGGGTCAAAACATGGCTTCATGAGAAGGGGTGTGTCGCTATGCAGTCCAAGATCGCGCACGCGGCCGAACGCAAGGCGTTCGGGATGGTCCTCGACCAGATCATCAAGAGCGCCTCGGGCGATGACCGTGAGAAGAACATCGGCCACCTGGTCGATATGGCAGGCAAGTTGCTGAAGGACACCTCCCCCGGGGCCACGCGTGGCATCAAGAAGGGGCTCTACCCTGGGTCCAAGTGGGAGAAGTACCTGTTCAGGATCATCGACGAGACCAATCCGCACGTGCTCAAGACCGCCATACTGAATGGGGGCTACGAGGCCGCGTTCCGTGGACTGCGCACCACCACGGCCAACGCCGAGAGGGAGCAGTGCAACGTTCCCTGGATCATCCTCTTCGATCCCACGAGCGCCTGCAACAAGCACTGCGTGGGCTGCTGGGCCGCAGACTACGGGAACCGCCTGAACCTGACCTTCGACGAAATGGACCGCCTGGTGAGCCAGGCCAAGGACCTCGGTACGCACCTGTTCATGCTCACGGGAGGGGAGCCGCTGGTCCGCAAGGGTGACGTGCTGAAGCTGGCCGAGAAGCACCACGACTGCCTCTTCAACATCTTCACCAACGCAAGCCTCGTGGACGACGCCTTCTGCCGGGACGTCCAGCGCCTGGGCAACATCGTGTTCTCCGTGAGCCTCGAGTCCTATGAACCCAGCGTGAACGACGGTCGCCGCGGCGATGGCTCGTTCGAGGAGGTCATGAACGCGTTCGACCTCATGCACAAGTATGGACTGCTGTACGGCACCTCGACCGCCTATACGCGAGACAACACCGAGCGTGTCTCCAGCGACGAGTTCTTTGACCTCATCATCAGCAAGGGTTGTCGCTTCGCCTGGTATTTCCACTACATGCCCGTGGGAGAGGGCGCCAACGCCGACCTCATGCCGACGGTCGAGCAGCGTGAGTACATGTTCCGCCGCATCCGCGAGATCAGGGGGATCGAGGGCGGCAAGCCCATCTTTGCGATGGACTTCCAGAACGACGGCGAGTTCGTGGGCGGCTGCATCGCCGGCGGCCGCGTGTACTGCCACGTCAACGCGCGTGGCGACGTGGAGCCCTGCGTCTTCATCCACTACTCCAACGTCAACATCAAGACGGCGGACAGCTGGCTCGATTGCCTGAAGCAGCCCCTATTCCAGGCCTATCGCGCGCACTATCCCTGGAACAAGAACATGCTCCAGCCTTGTCCCATGCTGGAGAACCCCGCCATCCTGCCTCGCCTGGTCAACGAGTCGGGTGCGGCGACGTCCGAGTACGTCGCCCCGGAGAGTGCCGAGGACCTGTGCGGGCGCACCAGCCCCTACGCCCGCAAGTGGGCTCCCAAGGCCAAGGAACTCTGGAACGAGATGTATCCCACGGGAGAAAAGGTGTATGCCGACGAGATGTCCAGCAAGGACGTCAGCTACAAGGCCAAGGTCATTGCCGCTGAGGATGCAGCCGAGGAGGCCGTGGTCGACTAGCCTCGCCGAGGCCTATGTGACGTCTGCGGTGTGGTCCCGTGCGTTGCCCGATGCGCGCCATCGCAAGACCGTCCGACTGGCTACGCTGGGTCCAGCGCACTCGTGCGTCGTTTGGTGATGGATGGTGGCCTCGCCGCTGCGCTCCCTCGGCGGGGCCGCCTCACAATGCGGCTCGAGGAGGACCCATGGCTACATGCACCGAGAAGGTAAAGAACCTAGCGCTCGTGGGCCAAGGCGGCGTGGGCAAGACCATGCTGGCCGAGGCCATGCTCCATCTGACGGGCAGGACGTCCCGCCTTGGTGGGCACGCCGGCACCAAGCCCACGCTTGACTACGATAGCGAGGAAGGCGCGCGCGGCTTCTCCATCTCCACCACGATCGCCCCGGTAACGTGGGGTGGCTGCCGCATCAACGTGCTCGACGCGCCGTGCTATCCAGACTTCGTGGGCGATGCCTACGGGGCCCTGGCCGCGGCCGAGACCGCACTCTTTGTGGTGGACGCCGCCTCGGGGCCCGGCACCATCACCACGCGCCTGTGGTATGCGGCCGAGGATCTCGACATAGCCCGTGCCCTCTTCATCAACCGCCTCGACCGCCCGGATGCGGATTGGGACACCGCTCTCCTGACGGCCCAGGAGCGCTATGGCAGCCGCCTGGTCCCCGTGACCATGCCCATGGGGTCTGGCGCTGAGTTTGGCGGGATCATCGACGTGGTGCACATGACAGCGCGTCACCTTGAGGACGGCAAGCCCGTCGAGGAGGAGATCCCCCCGGCGTTCCGCGACGTCGCAGAGACGGTGCGCGCCCAGCTCATCGAACTCGTCGTCGAGGCCGATGACGATGCGATGATGGAGTACCTCGACGGAGGCACCATCGGACAGGAGCAACTCGAGGACCTTCTCGGCAAAGCGCTGGTCGGGCGCATCTTCGTCCCGGTCTTCGCGGGTTCGTGCGTGCACGAGGAGGGCGTCATCTCGCTTTTGAGCGCAGTGGCGGGGTGGTTTCCGACCATGGCTGATTACGGGCGCGTGCCTTTGGTCAACGGAGAGGAGCTTGACATCTCGCCCGACGACGACCGACCTGTTGCCTTCGTGTTCAAGTCGTTGCAGGACGCTCAGAACGGGAAGCTGTCCTTCGTCAAGGTGCTGGCGGGGACCGTCGCCCCGGGTGCCGAGCTCATCAACGCACGTACCCGCAAGACCGAACGCCTGGGCCATCTCTATCTGATGACCGGCCACGACATGGTCGACGTCAAGTCGGTGGCCTCGGGTGACGTCTGCGTCGTCCCCAAGCTTGACGCCATGACCGGAGACACGCTCTCCGTCACGGGGAAGGTGGAGGCGGCAGAGTTCCGCTTTCCCAACTCGCTCTACCGTGTGGCCATCGAGCCCGACCAGCGCGGCAGCGAGGGGAAGGTCTTCGCCTTCCTGGAAAAGGCCGCCGATGCCGATCCCACGCTCTCCGTCGGCCGCGACGAGGACACCGGTCAGACCATCGTCAGCGCCATCGGCGAGGCGCAGGTGTCCGTTCTGCTCGACCGTCTCGAGGATCGGGCTGGCGTGACGGCACATACCGTCAAGCTCCGCATCCCGTATCGCGAGACCATCCGTCGTGTGGCCAGCGCCCAGGGCCGCCACAAGAAGCAGACCGGAGGTGCCGGGCAGTACGGTGACTGCTGGCTGCGCGTCGAGCCCAACCCCGGGGCCGGCTACGAGTTCGTGGACGAGGTCGTGGGCGGCCACGTGCCACGCAACTTCATTCCCGCCATCGACAAGGGCGTCCAGGAGACCATGCGCGAGGGCGTCCTTGCCGGCTATCCCCTGATCGACGTCCGCTGCGCCGTCTACGACGGGTCCTACCACCCCGTCGACTCCAACGAGATGGCGTTCAAGACCGCCGCGCGGATTGGCTTCCAGAAGGCCGTGGCCCAGGCCGAGCCCGTCTTGCTGGAACCCATGGCGCACCTCAGGATCACGGTTCCCGATAGCTATGCGGGTTCCATCATGGGTGACGTGTCCGCCTCTCGCGGGCGTGTCGAGGGGATGGCCGCCGCGTCCGGCGCGGTGGAGGCCGGCCTCACCACCATCGAGGCCACCGTCCCGTACGCGGAGGTCACGGACTATGCCACGCGCCTGCGCTCGCTCTCGCGCGGCACCGGCGAGTTCGAGATGGAGCTCTCTGGCTACGAGCAGGTCCCGCATGACGTCCAGCAGCGTCTGGCCGAGGAGTACGCGGAGCGTCGGGCCGCTGGCGACAAGTAGGGTTGCAGGCAGGCGGGGCACACCGGCGGTCGGTGCGGAGCTGCTCAGGGCGTGGGCCCGCCCATCGTCGCCCTGCCTGCATTGGTGTGCATCGACGTGGGCATGCGGGTTGGCGTGGACGTGTGGTGAACCTTTGTGAGTCGTGCGCTGGAGAGACTCACACTACCTCGCCACACGTCCATTTTTTGGGGCCTTGGGGATGGCTGGTGAACTACTGTGAGTGGCCTGAGAGGCGAGACTCACAAAGGTTTCTGTCACGTCCGCAAAAGCGCAAAAGAGCGGACGGGAGAGGAACTTCTGTGAATTGCCCGTTGCAATTGCTCACAATACTTCCCCTCTCGTCCAGATACTGCCCGAAAGCGGATGCGTGGCGAGGTAGTGTGAACTTCTCTCGGCTCGTACTCACAAAAGATGTCCTCCCATCCAGCGTATCCCGAATTGCAGTGCCGGATGTCAAGAAAGCTGATGCCTGCGGTCAGCCTGCGGCTTGATCTCGATTTGCCCCTTGTGGCAGTCGCCCGAGGCTCTCAGCCACGCCGCCCGCCCGAAGCCCCCGTCCGCGTCCCCGCTTCCGTGCAATCCGTTGCGTAGGCCCGTCCGTCAGCGGAACGCCACTGGCACATGGTAAAATCTCACCCCAAACGGCGGGCCTGCCCAAAGGAGGTTCGCCGCCGCGCAGTCCAAACGCAATCCTAGGAGGTCGCGCGCTCGCGCATGGACGTAGTCATCTCTGTCACCGTCACGATTCTGCTCACCATCGTCAACGGGTACTTCTCGATGTCCGAGATGGCCCTCTCCACCGCCAAGCGCGTCATGCTCGAGCACGACAGGGACGAGGGCGACGCCAAGGCATCCCAGGCCGTCTCCGTCATGGAGAACGACACCACCTTCCTTGCGGCCATCCAGGTTGCCATCACGTTGGTGGGTTTCTTCAGCTCGGCATTTGCCGCCACGAGCCTGTCAGAGCCGCTGGGAGGCGTCCTCGCGTCCCTCGGCCTGGACGCTGCCGTGGCAGGGGGCATGGCCACCGTCCTCATCACGCTGGTGGTCTCGTACTTCTCCATCGTGGTGGGCGAGCTCGTCCCCAAGCGCATCGCCATGGCGGACGCGGAGCGCGTGGCCAAGCAGGTGGCTGGTCCCATCAGTGGCTTCTCCGCCCTCGCTCGGCCTCTCGTCTGGCTGACGTCGGCCAGCGCCGACGGCCTTTCGCGCCTTTTGGGCATCAAGTCCACCGATGACCGCCAGGATGTGTCCGAGGACGAGATACGCTACATGGTCACCGACTCTGACGACCTCTCCGACGAGGAGAAGTCCATGATCCACGAGATCTTTGACCTAGGCGATGCCATCGCCCGCGAGGTCATGGTTCCGCGCGTTGACATGACCGCCTTGGAGGACAGCTCCACGCTGACCGAGGTCCTGGATGTCATGCGCCGCACCGGTTACTCGCGCATCCCCATCTACCACGATGACGTGGACCGCATCGTGGGCATCGCCCACATCAAGGACCTCATCGGGCCTGTCGTGGACGACCATGCGGGGCCCTCGCGCATAAGCGCCCACCTGCGAAGCGCCGACTTCGTGCCCGACACCAAGGACATCATCCCCCTGCTCTCCGAGATGCAGACCAGCCACGACCAGATGGTCATCGTCGTGGATGAGTACGGCGGCACGGCCGGCGTCATCACGATCGAGGACATCATCGAGGAGGTCGTGGGCGAGATAGAGGACGAGTTTGACCCCGACAACAAGTACCTCACGCAGCTCTCGGATCGCGAGTGGCTCGTGGACGGGCGCTTCCCCATCGACGATGCCATCGAGTTGGGTTGGCCCATCGAGGACAACGAGGAGTACGAGACCTGTGCGGGCTTCGTGCTCGACCTCGCCGACGGGCTGCCCCGCCCCGGTGACGTCTTTGCGGTCGACGGCTACACCTTCCGCGTCCAATCCATGCGCGGACGCCGGGTTGCCATGCTGCGCGTGAGCGCGCCCGACCCCGCGACCAACGGCGAGGATGCGGCTGATGAGAAGGGCGTGGGATCCGACTAGCGTTCCCTCGTCCGGACCGATGCCCCCACAGCGGGGCGTTTCCGCCCCGACGGCGCGTCCCACTCGGATGTTTACTACAATGTCGGGTGTGCGGCGTCACCGTGATCCAGGCGGCTGTCCCCTTGCCGCACGCTCAGTGGGACGCACGTGCGACAGACGCGAGAGGCTCGGACGGAAGGTCACCCCATGGCACAGCTCATTGACATCCAAAGGGTCGAGGTCGGCCTGGAGAACCTCACCGCGCGCGTCCGCCTGTCAGACGATGCGCCGCTCATGACGAGCGAGGACCTGCATGGGACCACGCGCGTCTACAACCTGATGCCGCACATCATCGAACATGCCTGTCTGGGCGATGCCGGTAAGACGTTCAAGGCCGCCATGGGTAACACCGAGCTGGCGCACCTGCTGGAGCACGTGACCGTCGAGCTGCTTGCCCAGACCAACCTCGCCGGTGACGTGACCTCGGGGCGGACGTATCCCATCGACGGTGACGAGCGCCTGTACGACGTGCAGATCTCCTGTGCGGACGACGTCCTGACCGCAGGTGCCCTCTCGAGCGCATGCTGGATCATGGGCTGGGCCTTCTCGGGTGGTGGAGACCCTGCGCCCGACGTGGAGGCCATCGTCCGGGGGCTGTGCGGTCTGGTGGACTCGCTGGGTGACGAGCCAGGCAAGCGCTACGAGCACGAGGTCGAGGGCAGGGTGGCCGCCGAGGTCGAGGATGAGCGCCGTCGGCTTCTGGCCGAGCGCGAGGCGGAGATCGCTTCAGCCCGCGAGGTGGCCTACGCTGCGGCCGAGAGGGCCGCGCGGGAGCGTGCGGCAGCACATGCCGCCGAGAGGGCCGCACGTGTCGCTGCCGAGGAGGAGCGCCGCCAGGAAGCGGACCGTCGCGCGGCGGCGCGCCTGGAGGCCGAGCGCGTGCTGGCACAACGTGAGGAGGAGCTGAGGCGCCTGGAGGCCGAGCGCCAGCGCCTGGAGGCCGAGCGCCTGGAGGCCGAGCGCCTGCTGGCAGAGGTCTATGCGGCGGCCGAATGCGACGAGGGGCGCACGACGGACGGGATGGCTGCCACGGACGTTGCGCCCGGCGCAGCCGGCGCGAGCGCCGAGGACCCGCACCAGGCCCCGCGAGCCCAGGAGGATGAGCCGATCCCCGACTTCCTCGTGGACGCCACTGCGGGCACCGTCGATCCGGAATCGCCATCCGAGCCGGAGCTGCCCGCCGATCCAGCGCCGCAGGCCGAGCCCGATGCCTACGCCGCCCCGTGGGAGGACGTTTCCTCAACCGACGATCGGCGTCATGATGATATGCCTCCTACCCAGGGGGTACGATAGGGGGAACCGCGCGGGTGATTCCCGTGTGAGATAGCGAGCGACATCTGGCTTTGGCCAGGGCGAAGGAGGAAGTCATGAACGCAAGGGGTGCGATCGGTTTTGTGCTTGGCAGCATCATGGGTGCCGTTGCGGGGGTCACGGCCGGCGTCCTTTTGGCACCCCGCCCTGGTGCAGAGTCACGCGCCATGGCCGCAGACGCCATGAACGACGCATGGGACACCGCGGTCGACTCCTACGAACGCGGCGCCCGTGTCGTGAACGAGAAAATCAACTCCGTCCGTCCGGGCGTGGACGCCACCACCGACGAGCTTCGCGCCAAGGTCGACCTTGCCCGCGAGCGCATGGACCAGCTGCGCGACTCGCTGTCCGATGCCGTGACTGCCACCTCCACCCAGGTGCAGGATGCCGTGACGGCCGTGGCCGACAAGGTCAACGCAGCGGCGGATGATGCTACGGCCGCAGGCGAGACCGCAGCGGAGTCCGTCCGCATCGAAGTCGTCGACGGCGACACAGAGTAGCCGTATGCCCAAAGTCAGCGACCTCGTGGGGCGCAAGGTTTTCAGGCCCAAGCCAAGCCGTAGGGCGCAGGACGCGCGCTCGCGACTTGGAAAGGTGCATATGGCCGTCTTCTCGCCCGGGGGGTCGCGTCTCGTCGGCTTCACGGTGAAGCAGCCGGACGTCGCAGGCATGGTCAGACGGCCCGACCTCTTTGTGGCACTTGATTCCTGGAGGCCCACGGAGGGGGGGCTTCTCGTCACAAACGGCAAGGACTCCTACGACGAGCGCGCCCGCAGCCGCCTGGGCATCGACTGGGACCGCTGCATCATGTGGACGGGCATGGACGCCAGGACGGTCTCCGGCAGGACGCTGGGGTATGTGAGCGATGTCGAGTTCGATTCCCAGACTGGTTCCGTCTCGTCGTTCCTCGTGGGGGACGGCTCCGTGGCGCAGTCGCTCGTCGGGTCCATCGCCGTGCCCTCGGCCATGGTCCGCGGGCACGAGGACGGCTTCATGGTCGTCGATAATGCCGCAGCACAGCTCAGGCCCACGGGTGGTGCCGCGGCGGCCGCAGGCGAGGCCTCAGCGAAAGCGAGGGTCCAGGGCGCGAAGGCTGCCAGGGGAGCCGGCAAGGCCGCATCCTCTGCAGTGGACAGGGGGTCGCACGCCCTGGGCCGTGCCCTCGGAAAGGCCAAGCGCGCGCTTGAGGACGCATCTGCGGACGAGGGCGAGGTCCAGGGACAGCTGCCCGCGACCGCCGCACAGAACGTCAACGTCGGCGAGCCCCAGGCATCTGGGCGTCTGCACAGGTCGTCGGAGGAGAGGGCGGGCGAGAGCCCCAGGACCTACCGGCCGGCAGGGAGCGCTACCAGGGGGGGATCCGCTCCAGCCGAGAAGCCCGCCACCAAGGCCAAGAAGGCCCCCGCAAGGAAGGTCGCGCCACAGAGCGGGGGCCAGGGCCTCGATGCGGCCAGGGTGGTAGGGAGACAGCTAGGCAGGACCAAGGGGATGTTCGGCTCGTTCATGGACGAGTACAAGAAGGCCAGCAAGTAGGTCATACCCGAGCGCATCACCGTGCGGGTGGCGACTCGTCCCCATCCAGCCAAGAGCACCGCCTTGGCCCTAGTACCCCAATGCCTGCAGGACAAACATCACGACGGTCAGAATCGTCACGGTAACGATGGTGAACCACATCAGCGCGTTCCACATGCGCCCGTTGGCATGACGCCCCATGACATGGCGGTCACCGGCGATGCTTACCATGCAGAACAACAGGATGGGCAGCAGCACGCCGTTGATGACCTGGGCGACCATCATGATCGCAAACAGGTCGACGTTGGGGATGAGCACGATGAGCGCGGACGTTACGGTGATGGCAGTTATCATGCCTCGGTACACCGGGGCCTCGCGCCAGCTGCGGTCGGCGCCGCGCTCCCAGCCAAAGGCCTCGCACACTGCGTTCGCCGTGATGCCGGGCAGCACGCAGGCGGCCAGAAACGAGGCCCCCACCAATCCCACGGCGAACAGCGCCGAGGCATACCCCCCGGCCAGTGGCACCAGCGCCTTGGCCGCGTCTGCGGCATCGTTCACGCTGATGCCGGCAGGGAAGAGCACGGTCCCGGTCGTCAGGATGATGAACCAGGTCACGATCTCGGCGGCGATTGCGCCCGAGACGTTGTCGGCACGCTGTCCTGCGATGTCCCTCTCGCCCAGGTTCTTCTCGACCACGTTGCTCGAGACCATGAACATCATGTAGGGCGAGATGGTTGTGCCGATGTTCGCCACCAGCAGCGACACATAGCCAGGATCGCTCGACCACTGGGGCACGATGGTGCTGTGCAGCGCCGTGCCCCAGTCGGGCTGTGCGATGATGCCCGAGACTATGTAGGTCAGGAAGACGGCACTGAGCGCAAGCAGGATCTTCTCGATGCGCCGATAGGACCCGCTCAGCGTCAGAAGCCAGGTGGCGACGGCGGCGACGGGGACGCTGACCTGTATGGGGACGTTGAACAGCAGCATGCCCGAGGCGATACCCGCGAACTCGGACAGCGTGACGGCGAAGTTGGACACGATGAGCGACAGCATCGCGACGGCCGAGATGCGCACGCCAAACTGCTCGCGGATGAGCGATGCGAAGCCCTTGCCGGTCGCGCAGCCCATGCGCGCGGCAGTCTCCTGCACCACGACGAGCAGCAGGCACATGAGTGGGACCGTCCACAGCATCCCGAGACCGTACTGGGCGCCGGTCGTGGAGTACGTCGCGATCCCTCCGGCGTCGTTTCCGGCAAACGCCGTCAGGATGCCCGGCCCCATCGTCGCGAGGATGGCGAGCATCCCCGCCTTCTTGGTGTCACGTGTCATGCTAGATGCCCCATCCGCCCAGGACGGACGACGCCACGACGACGAACACCGCCACCGCCGCGACCATCTGGCACAGTGCGAGGGTGGTGCCCGAGGTCTCGAGGTTGCGCTCGTCCCGCCATCGCAGCGTCCTCAGGGTGGCAGGGGCCATGGCAAACGAGAAGAACGCGCCCGCCGCCGCGGCGCCAACACCTCCCAGCGCGAGGCGTCCCAGGTCGGAGTCCATGCCGAACAGGCTCCCGATGACGCCTCCGGCGACAAGGGCGACCAGCCCCGCGAACAGGAGCCCCAGCCCCAATCCCTTGAACGCGAACCCCACCATGGAGGGCGCGTCCTCGTCATCGGGGTCGTACGCTATGAACGAGTTGATGGAGTAGCTCGCCGCGTCGTTGCCTGCGATGACCGCGACGGGCAGCGCAAGGGCGAGCAGTGCCACGCCGATCAGGCCTATGCGGGTCCCGAGCAGAAGGGCCACCGCGACGGTCCCGGCCATCCAGACGAAGAACCAGGCCTCGTTGCGTATGAGCCAGGCCACGTCGTGAGAGCGGCCGCCCTCGCCGCCGTCACTGTGGCCGGCGCCTGCTATCTGCAGGTCCTCCTCGTGCTCCTCCTCGAGGACGTCCAGCGCGTCGTCGACCGTGACGATGCCCAGCAGCCTCCTGTTGTCATCCACGACGGGCATGGCCAGCAGGTTATACTTCGCGATGTCCTTGGCCACGTCCTCCTGGTCGTCATCGGGGCCTGCGGTGATGATCTCCTCGTCGATCGCGATGCTGGCCAGCCGCGCCGTCGGCTCGGCCAGGAGCAGGCTGTTCAGGGTGACGATGCCCGACAACCTCCCCTCCTCGTCCTTGAGGTAGACGTAGTGGACGGTCTCGAAGTCCTCGTCCAGGTTGCGCAGCGCATCGACGGCGTCTGCGGCCGTGCCGCCCTCGGGCAGGGAGAGCGCCTCCGAGGTCATGATGCGCCCCGCGGTGTCCTCCCGATAGCCAAGCAGCTGCCGGATGGCCTTGCGCTCCTGGACGCCCATCAGGCGCAGGAGCTTCTCGGCCTTGTCGTAGTCCAGCTCCGAGACGAGCTCCGCCGCGTCGTCCGGGTCCATCTCGGACAGCATGCGCGATGCGTCGCCCTCGGCCATGTCCCCCACGATCCTCGCCGCCATCGCGTCGTCGTCGAACTCGGCCATGGCCTCGGCGGCCTGCTCGTCGTCCAGCTGGGCGAAGACCTGTCCACGCAGGCGCGGGTCCAGGCGTTCCAGGATGTCGGCGATGTCTGCGGGATGAAGCTCGTCGAGCGTCTTGTGCGAGACCGAGAGCTTCACGTCGGAGAGGTCGCGGTCCAAGAGGTCCATGTAGTTCCAGGCGATGATCTTCTCGGGCAGGGGCTTCCCCAGCGCCTTCGCCGCCCTCAGCACCGCGCGCTCGAACGCGGGGGAGAGCGTGCGGAGTATGCCGCGCACGCCCACCTCGGCGCCCAGAAGGCGCAGCTGGGAGGAGCTGGTGTCAGAGAGCTTGAGGTCGTTCACGCGGACAACGCGCATGCCGCGCGTGTCGACGATCTGCTTGTTGAGCAGGTCGCGTGCGATCAAGACCTCGGTTGGCTGCAGGTACGAGAAGCGTATGTCCGTCTTCACGACCTTGAGGCGCAGCTCGTTCTCGTCGAACGAGTCGACGTACTTGCGCCAGGAAATCATGAACGGGGTCTTGCCGGGCCCCTCGACGGCGAGTGCCGTGACGCGGGGGAAGACCTCACCGGTGGCGATGCCCAGGTCGTTGACGCGACCGATCCTTTCGCCATCCAGGTCGAAGACGGGGTTTCCCAGTATCTGGGACAGGTAGATCATGAGGGCTCCTTAGTTGGTGGTGCCGCCGTGACGTCGCGTGGCGCAACGGCTCGTTCTCCGGCGTCCCTGCGGCGCGGCCAACTAGGGCAGACGCCGAGGGCTCATCGACTGTGAGGTCGGGGTTTCATCAATGACCTTTCTCCTGGACTACGGGATGGCTGGCGTGGCGCGACGCCAGGACCGTGTGTATTGTACACGGGCTGGCGAGACGTGGACCGTCTGGGAATTTAATGTGACGCGAGACGCTGCCTGCGATTTGCGGCCAAGGAGGGCAGTCTAGAATGGCACTGGCAAGACGGGTCGTCCGCAGGGCTAGGGACTGGGCCATCCCCCAGAGAGAAGGCAGAGCATGGACAAGTTCGAACTCATCCTCGACACCGCCGACGTGGAGGGCATCAAGCAGTGCCTCGACATCCTCGACGTCCAGGGCGTTACCACAAACCCCACGATCATCACCAAGTCCGGCAAGCAGCCCGAGCGGGCGATCCAGGACATCATCGATGTCCTGGACGAGGACCAGAAGCTCTTCGTGCAGGTCGTCGCCACCGGCTATGACGACATCATGGAGGAGGCCCGCCACATCGCGTCTCTGCGCGGCGGCAAGAACGTCTACGCCAAGGTCCCCGTCACCCACGCGGGCCTCAAGGCCATCAAGCGGTGCCACGTCGAGGGCATCAAGACCCTGGCAACCGCCATCTACAGTGCCGACGCCGCCTTCATGGCCGCCCACAACGGAGCTGACTACCTGGCGCCCTATGTCAACCGCATGTGCAATTACGGTGACGGTGTCGAGCAGGTCTGCGATCTCATCGACATGCTTGCCGTCCAGGGCTCGACCACCAAGGTCCTCGCCGCCTCCTTCAAGAACGCCGACCAGGTCCACAGACTCGTCCTGAATGGCATCCAAGCCGTCACCATTCCCGTGGACGTGGCCCTCGGCATGGTCGGCCATCCCGGCACCGCCATCGCGGTCGACGAGTTCTCTGCCAACTGGAAGGCTGCCTACGGCCGCGATACCCTGCTGGCCTAGGAGGCAAACGTCAGCCGGCCGGTAGACCTACAGGGACCTGAGCGTCGGGACCCCGATGCGCTGCAGCTGAAGCAGCGTGTCGGGGTCATTCGTGTCTGTGATGATGGCCGAGAAGTCCGTCAGCGACGCAAAGCGGAAACTACCCACGTGACCGAACTTGCCCTCGTCGGCCAGGAGGAACTTGTAGGAGGCGTTGTGGATGACACGCTCCTTGACCGAGCCGGAATCTATGTCGTTGGAGGTCACGGCCCAGCTCGTCAGGTCTATGCCACTGGCGCCTATGAATGCCTTCGAGAAGAGCAGGGGTTCCAGCAGGCTGACCGTCGCCGACCCCACGAAGCCATTGAGCTGCACGTTGAGGTAGCCGCCTGTGCCCAGGGCCGTGACGTTGCGTACGCCCGTGAGCTTGCGGAGCACTTCGATCATGTTGGTGGTCACGATGAGGCGCTTCTCGCCCGTGGCAATGAGGTCGGCCAGCATCGAGTTGGTCCGCGACACGTCGAGGAACACGCTGTCCCCATCGTTGATCTCGAGGTAGGCCCGACGTGCGACGGCCCTTCGTCCGCCGTCGCCTTCGTCATCATCCCCCGTGACGGAGGTCCCCCCGAGTGCGTCGCGGGGGGGACTGGGCTTGGGGGCGCTTCCGATGAGCTCCCCTGTGCCAGGTCTCCCCTGGCCGCCAAGGGATGCGGCACTCGGCGCACCACCGAGCCCCGCGGAACCGATCAGCCCCTCAAGCTCGAGGCGACCCGTGAGGGAGGGAATGAGCTCGCGACCGCGCACCTCTCGGCGCAAGGGGCCTTCGAGACGCGTGGCACCGCCATAGACGCGGGTGCACTTGCCCTCCTTGGCGAGCGCCTGCAGGTCCTTGCGGATGCTGTCAACGCTCACCCCAAAGCGCGTGGCAAGGTCGTCGGTGTCGACACGGCCCTCGAGTTCCAACATTCCCAGGATCTTGTCGCGTCGCTCGCGTCTGAACACCGCCTTCCCCTCTCGGATCTCGCGATGGCATGGTGACCGTGTGGCCCTCCTTGTAAGGAAGGTGTACTAAAAGCGTGCTCATCCCTCCTTTTGTCCACAAGCGATGAACAAATTTCACATTCTTCTTGCAAAACAGGAAAAAACAGGAATAGTATGTGAACATCCTGAGGATGACGAGATGTATGCCATGCAGGATTCGCATGTTTTGTGAAGTGCAGAGGTCCCCATCGTCTCCGGTCCACGGGCCGAGATTACGGTGGGCCTCTAGGAGGGAGGGCGACACGTGGCTACGATGGCAGACATGCTCAAGCGTGAGAACGTCCAGGTTGTCGAAACCTGCGGCGGCTGGGAGGATGCGATCGCCGTTGCCGTGCAGCCGCTGGTTGACGGGGGCTACGTCACGCCCGCCTACGTCGAGGGCATCATCGAGAACACCCACAAGTTTGGCCCCTACTTCGTCCTCGCTCCCGATCTCGCGCTTCTCCATGCCCGTCCTGAGCAGGGTGTCATCAGCCAGCAACTCGCCGTCACCGTCTTGCGCGAGGGCGTCGAGTTCAAGGAGGGCGAGCCCGTTCGCGTGCTTGTGACCCTCGCTGCGGAGAACCCCGACTCGCACATCGACGTCATGCGCGTCCTCGCCACCATGTTCTCCGATCCGAAGAACATCGAGAAGGTCGCCACCGCCTCGACGGCAGACGACATCTTTGGCTTCTTCGTCAGTGGCGGCGCCGAGTAACGACGGCTCGGCGGCGCCGATGGAAGCCACTGGCGCGCGTCCATTCAGGCAAGCACGAAGCAGGTTCGTTTCGATTTGAAGGGGGAAACATGGCAGTACTCGACTTCATAGTCAACATTCTGTCGACGCCGGCTATCCTGGTCGGGCTCCTCGCCCTCATCGGCCTCGCCCTCCAGGGCAAGCCCGTCGAGGACGTCACCAAGGGCACCATCAAGACCATCGTGGGATTCCTGGTCCTGTCGGCCGGTGCTGCGTTCTTGCAGTCCGGCTCCCTGCTCGCGTTTGGCGAGCTGTTCAACTACGCCTTCAACATGCAAGGCGTCGTTCCCAACAACGAGGCCGTCGTCGCCGACGCACTCCAGAACTTCGGCACCAGCTCGGCCATCATCATGGCCCTCGGCATGGCGTTCAACATCGTCCTGGCCCGCTTCTCCCGCATGCCCTACATCTTCCTGACCGGCCACCACACCCTCTACATGGCCTGCATGCTCGCTGTCATCCTCGGCGGTGCCGGCCACCTCGAGGGTGGCGCCCTCTATCTGGCGGGTGGATGCCTCCTCGGCCTGATCATGGTCCTCTCGCCCGCCTACTGTCAGGTCACCTTCCGTAAGGTCACCGGCTCCGACGGCGTTGCCCTGGGCCACTTCGGCGGCATCGGCTACTGGTTTGCCGGCGTCGTGGGCAGGCTCTTCGCCAACGACCCCAAGCGCAGGAGCACGGAGGAGATCTCCTTCCCCAAGCGTCTCGTCTTCCTGCGTGACACCACCGTCTCCATCTCCATCACGATGATGGTCTTCTTCCTCGTCGTCGTAGGAGTCGCCGTTGCCAAGGGCGTCCTGGGCATCGTCCCCGCGGGCACCGATCCCGCCTCCGCCTCCGCTCTCCTCGAGCCCTACGGCCTGACCGTCGCCAACGTGGGCGCACTGCTCAACATCGGCACCGAGACCACGACCAACTGGATCGTCTGGTCCCTCACCGCAGGCATGAGCTTCGCCGGTGGCGTCTACATCATCCTGTCCGGCGTCCGCCTGATCATCGGCGAGATCGTCCCCGCCTTCAAGGGCATCGCCGACAAGCTCGTCCCTGGCGCCAAGCCCGCCTTGGACTGCCCCGTCGCCTTCACCTACGCCCCCAACGCCGTCATCATCGGCTTCCTGAGCTCCTTCGTGGGCGGCATCATGGGCCTTCTCGTCCTCAACGGCATCAACGCCGCCATCCCCGTCGCCCTGATCCTTCCGGGCGTCGTCCCCCACTTCTTCTGCGGCGCCACCGCAGGCGTCTTCGGAAACGCCGAGGGCGGCCTCAAGGGCTGCATCGCCGGTGCCTTCGCGCACGGCCTGCTCATCACCTTCCTGCCCATGATCTGCATGCCCGTCTTCAACGCCCTGGGCTATGTGGGCACGACCTTCTCGGACGCAGACTTCTCCTGGATGGGCATCGTCTTTGGCAACGTCGTCAACTTCGCGCAGGGCGCCCTGCTCGTCGCCATCTGCGTCATCGTCTACATCCTTCCCATCGCCTATAACTTCGTGGCCCCCAAGAAGGAGCAGGCTACGGAGTAGCCATCAGCGTCCGCCTGGCGGTGGGACCGGGGTCGGGGGGTGCGGAATTCGCTCCCCGGCCCGCCTCTTAGGCAGACATTTGTCGTCTAAACGGACTTTTTTGCGCAAGCTATGTTGAACCACCTTCAATACTCGGTGGAGTCAGGTGACCGATGCGCCGTTCGCCTCGGCAAGCTCCTGTAGGCAATAGGTCTGCGACTCCTTGCGGGACGGGACGCATGACATGGCTCCGTCTCGCACGCAGCTGGTCACGCCATCATGTCGTCCTTCCCGGCACCGCTTGGGGGATGCGTTGCCCGCTGCGCGTGTCAGCTTTTTCAGTGCGTCTGCCCTGTGCTATCCCGGTCATCTTCCTGCCGGAAGGCAAAGCGAGTAGACTGGGGGCCGGTCGTTCTCACGCACCGCTCCCCACGGTGGTGTGACCCATAAAAAAGGAGAGCAAGATGGCAATTCGCAAAATCATGTGCGCCTGCGGTTCCGGTCTGGGTTCCTCCCTCATCGTCCACATGAACACGGAGGAGGTCGTGAAGAAGCTCGGCCATCCGGAGATCGAGGTCGACCACACCACCATCTCCGACGTCAACCCCACTGCGGCGGACCTCTTCGTCGTCGGGGCGGACCTGGGTGACTTCATCTCCAACATCCCCGACGAGCAGAAGGTCGTCCTGACCAACATCCTCGACAAGAACGAGCTCGAGCGGAAGATCGCCGCGCATCTGAGCTAGGGTCGCCTCGCCTCGGGGGCCTATCCGCGCCCGAGCCTCTTTCCGTCGAGAAGGGCGCGTCTGCGTGCTCCCTGCCAACTAAGGAGTGAAGCTAGTGGAAGAGAAGGAACTCAGGGGCGTCAAGCTCCTTGCGGCCAAGGTCCGCCGCGACGTGCTTGCGATGCTCCAGCATCGTGGGTATGGCCATGTGGGCGGCTCGCTCTCCCTGGTCGAGGCCTACGCCGTCCTCTATGGCAAGCAGCTGCGCTATGACGCGGCCAACCCCCACTGGGAGGGGCGTGACCGCGTCGTGCTCTCCAAGGGCCATGCCGGGCCCGTCATGTATTCGACGCTCGCCGAGTGCGGCTTCTTTCCCACGGAGTGGCTCATGACGTTGAACGATGGGGGTACCAGGCTGCCGTCCCACACCGACCGCCTGAAGACCCCCGGGGTCGATGCGACCACGGGCTCCCTGGGCCAGGGGACCTCAGAGGCCGCAGGCATCGCGCAGGCCCTTGCCATGAGGGGGTCGACGTCCTACACCTACCTCTTCGTCGGTGATGGCGAGCTCAACGAGGGGCAGTGCTGGGAGGCATTCCAGTTCATCGCCGCCAAGCGCCTGAGCCGCTGCATCGTCCTCATCGACGACAACAAGAAGCAGCTGGACGGCACCACCGACGAGGTCATGTACAACTTCGACCTCGCAAAGAAGATGGAGGCCTTCGGATTTAGCACGCAGGTGGTCGACGGGCAGGACATCCGCGCCATCGACGCCGCCATCGACGCCGCCAAGCGGAACACGGAGACTGTCAACTGCATCGTGCTCGACACCACCAAGGGCGCGGGCGTCCCCTACTTCGAGCAAGCCGTCTCGAACCACTCCATGAAGTGGAACAACGATGAGATCAACCAGGCGACCGCCGAGGCGATCGCCCGACTCAACGACGAGATCGAGAGGGGTGAGGCGTAATGTTCAAGCTCGCCGAGGACTGGGGCGCCGCCGGCAGGCCCTATCGCGATGCCGTCGTCGACACCCTGATCGACATGATGACAGGCGACGCGTCCATCGTCATGCTCGAGGCCGACCTAGGCGGCGCCTCGGGCACCCTCAAGATCCAGAAGGCGCTGCCCTCGCAGTTCATCGAGTGCGGCATCTCCGAGGCCAACATGATGGGCGTCGCAGCAGGCATGAGCTCCGAGGGCTTCATCCCCTTCGTCCACACCTTCGGGCCGTTCGCCACCCGTCGTGCCTTCGACCAGGTCTACCTGTCCGGTGCCTACGCCCACAACACCCTGAACATCTGGGGCTCCGACCCTGGCTTTACGGTGGGGGCCAACGGGGGCACCCACACCACCTGGGAGGACGTCGCGCTCATGCGGACCATCCCCGACGCCGTCGTCGTGGACGGGGCGGACCCCGTCCAGACCGAGTGGGTCGTCCGCGAGTTCTCCAAGTCCAGGGGCATCCACTACCTGCGCTGCGGTCGTAAGGCGTCCTACAAGGTCTACGAGGAGGGCTCGACCTTCGAGCTGGGCAAGGGCAACGTCATCCGTCGCGGCACGGACGTGCTGATCGTGACCGCAGGCCAGCTTGTCAAGGATGCGCTCGATAGTGCCGACGGCCTCGAGGGGCAGGGCATCTCCGCCGAGGTCATTGACATGTTCTGCATCAAGCCGCTCGACGTCGATCTGCTCGTGTCGGAGTCTGCCGGCAAGCGTGCCGTCGTCACCTTCGAGAACCACGGCGTCATTGGTGGTCTGGGAGACGCCTGCGCGTCCGCTCTCATGGAGGCCGGCGTCGCCGTGCCCTTCAAACGCCATGGCGTCGTGGAGTCCTTCGGCCAGGTCGGTACCGCCGATTGGCTGCAAGCCACCTTCAAGCTCACCGCAGCGGATCTCGAGGAGACCGTGAAGTCCCTTCTCGACTAGAGTTACTCCCACATGGGGCCGCTCCCACATGGGACCGCTCCCACACACCACACCGAGGGGCTTGTCGCCCGGAAGGACGGGGTCATGAGGCTCAACCAGTACATGGACCACACGCTGCTCAAGCAGGACGCAACCAAGTCGCAGCTCGACAGGCTGTGTGACGAGGCCGCCGAGCACGGCTTCAAGACCGTCTCCATCAACTCATGCTGGACCAGGCACTGCGCCGAGCGGCTGGCTGGCACGGGCGTGGGCATCACGAGCTGCATCTCGTTCCCCTTGGGCGCCTGCTCCACGGCTGCCAAGGCCGCCGAGGCCAGGCAGGCGGTGGCAGACGGCACCACCGAGATCGACATGGTCCTCAACGTGGGGCGTCTTGTCTCTGGCGATGACGACTACTGCACGGAGGACATCCGTGGGGTGGTCGAGGCGGCGGACGGCCGTCCCGTCAAAGTGATCCTCGAGGTGTGTCTGCTTGATGACGAGCAGATCGTCCGCGCCTGCAAGTGCGCCGTGGCGGCAGGCGCCGCGTTCGTGAAGACCTCCACGGGCTTCTCGACCGGCGGGGCCACCATCCATGCGGTCAAGCTCATGCGCCAGACCGTGGGCGACGCCTGCCAGATCAAGGCTGCGGGTGGCATTCACACCAAGGAAGAGGCGCTTGCGATGATCGAGGCGGGTGCCGACCGCATCGGAGCCTCCGCCTCCATCGCCATCTGCGAGGGGTAGCATGCGGCTACAGGGCCCGTCTGTGCCACTGGATCCGGGCCCTCCTGGCCTAGAATGACCCCGGACGATAGGGAGGCGGCTGTGATTGCGCATGCCGCTGCGCGCCTGTGGGGAGGGCTGTCCTTTGCACGTGGGAGTCGACAAGAGACGGGTCCTGAAGGTCGCAGGGTGGGCTGCGGGATCGGTCCTGCTGGTGGCCGTGGTCGCGGCCAACGTCGCGGCCGTGATGTTCGGCGAGACGCTCGAGTCGTTTTTGAGCACCGACAAGATCGACGTCACGGATACGGAGCGCCAAGCCCAGCTTGCGCGTGACGCAGCGCTGGCAGGTGAGGTCGAAGGCGGGGGGCTCGTTCTTCTCCAGAACCGCAATGCGATCCTGCCCCTGGCGAAGGACGTGACGAAGGTCAACGTCTTCGGATGGGGCTCGACACAATGGGTGACGAGCGGCTCGGGTTCGGGAGGCGTCGCGGGTGAGAGCGCAGGCATCCTGGACGCGCTGACCAGTCGTGGCATCCAGTACAACGAGGGACTTGCCCAGATGTACCGCGACTTTCAGGCCGACAGGCCATGGAGGGACGCGGGTACGTTGAACTCGCGCGCGACGGAGTTCTGCCGTCTGTACGATCCGGACATCTCCGACGAGGGCTACTACTCCCAGCAGCTGCTTGACAGTGCCAGGGACTACTCCGACACGGCGATCGTGGTGCTGTCGCGCATGGCGGGCGAGAGCATCGACTGCCCCCGCGAACAGCTGCGCGTCCGTACGAAGGGGGCCTCGCCGGAGTGCGCGATGGGCCGCAGCTACCTGGAGCCCTCTCCCGAGGAGGAACGTCTCGTCAGGTACGTTGCCGCGAACTACCAAAACGTGATCGTGCTGGTGAACTCGACCAACGCCATGGAGCTGGGCATCGTCGAGGACGTCGAGGGGGTCGACGCCTGCCTGCTCTGTGGTGCCACGGGCACCGACTCCGCCGGGGCGGTGGTGGATGCGCTCTGGGGTGACGTGAACCCATCGGGGCGCACGACCGACACCTATGCCTACGATTTCAGCACCAATGCGAGCTATGCCAACGCTGGCGCGGAGGGGGAGGGCTGCTACGTTGGCTCGCGCGGGCTCTACCCGGCAGACGGTACTCCCGACACGAACGAGGGCGTCGCCGCAACGTACGACACGGTCCGCTTCGTCGACTATGTCGAGGGAGTCTATCTGGGATATCGCTGGTATGAGACGGCTGATGCCGAGGGATACTGGGACGACGTCTCCAACCGCCATGGCATGGGGTATGCCGCCGTGGTGCAGTACCCGTTTGGCTATGGCCTCAGCTACACGGCATTCGATTGGAAGATCGTCTCGCGCAGGCCACGCCGTGGCAGTAACCTGGCAGACGATGACACCGTCACGACGACGGTGCGCGTGACCAACGTCGGGCCTGTTGCGGGCAAGGACGTGGTGGAGCTCTATGCGACGCCTCCCTACATCGCAGGTGGCATCGAAAAGCCCTCTACCGAGCTTGTGGCCTTCGCGAAGACCGACTTGCTGCAGCCGGGAGAGTCACAGGACGTGGTGCTCAGCTTCACGACGCGCGACCTGGCAAGCTACGACTGCTACGACGCCAACCACAACGGCTTTGCGGGCTACGAGGTCGAGCGTGGCGACTACCAGGTCGAGCTCAAGCGCGATGCCCACACCCTGGATGACTGCGCCCATGCGAGCGCCACCTATCATGTGGACCATGACATTTGCTACGAGACTGACGCCACAACCGGGGCTGCGGTCACCAACCGCTTTACGGGAGACGTCGCGGAGGCCGGCATCTCGATCGACGGGGTGACGACGGGCGCGGGCATCCGCTACCTCACACGCGCCGACTTCAAGGGAAGCTTCCCCCAGACGCGCGACGTGGACCGTCCCATGTCCAACGCCGTTCAGATCTTCAACCGCTATGACGCGGGCCTCGCCACCGCCCAGGATGCCGCCGCGAGTCGCGGGGCGTCCGTGGGTTCGGAAGCATCGGGGCCCGATGACGTGACTCGCGAGGGTGATGCGTCGCCCACGGCCGACGCCGACGAGGCCGCTCCCGCCGCGTCAGGCCTCGCATCGGCATATGCCCTCACGTCGAACGGGGCACTCACGCCCCTGGGTCGCGAACTGGGAGAAGACTACAACGACCCGCGCTGGTCACCCCTCCTCGATCGCCTGGGCCAAAGCGAGATGGAAAGGTTCGTGCTGCATGGGTACTCCAACTCAGGAGCACTCGAGGGGGTTTCGAAGCCGCGTACCAAGGACCTGGACGGGTCGTCTCAGGCGGCGTCGTTCAATCAGCTGAGATACGGGACGGGCTTCCCCAGCCCCACGGTCCTGGCCCAGACATGGGACACCCAGCTTGCCCGTCGCTATGGGAGGGCCGTGGGCATGGAGTGCGCCATGCTCGGCATCGACGGTTGGTACGCGCCGGCATGCAACCTGCATCGCTCGCCGGTGGGCGGGCGCAACTACGAGTACTACTCGGAGGACCCGCTCGTCTCGGGTGAGATGGCCGCACAGACCATCCTGGGATCGAAGGAGACGGGCACCTTCTGCTACCTCAAGCACATGGTGCTCAACGAGCAGGACTCCTACCGGGACTCGCTCTACACCTGGCTGACCGAGCAGTCCCTGCGGGAGCTGTACCTCGAGCCGTTCCGCATTGCCGTAGAGGAGGGGGGCGCCACGGGAATGATGAGCTCATACAACCGCATCGGCGCCATCTGGACCGGTGGCAGCAGGGCGCTGCTCACGGAGGTGCTGCGCGGCGAGTGGGGCTTCCGGGGTTCGGTCATCACAGACTACAGCGACCATCACAGCTACATGAACGCAGACGAGATGCTGCGTGCGGGAGGCAGCCTCTACATGGATGGCGTGTTCCGCGACGGCTCGTTCCGCTTCGGGACCGATTCGCCCAACTTCCGCGCCTGCCTGCGCCGCGCCACCAAGGATGTCATCTACGCCTGGCTCAATGCCCGTGCGGCAAACCTTGCCTACAACGATGCGGCCCTGCAGGCGGGCACGGCCACGATCGACCGACCCCTCAAGCACCGGGGCGTCTCGCCGGTGCTCGTGGGCATATCCGTGGTAGATGCGGTTGCGGCGCTGTGCGTTGCCGTCAAGGCCCACAGGGTGCTCAGGAGACGCGCACGGAAGAAGGGGCACGCAGGAGAGTGACCCGCGTGCCCCAGGGATGCCCGAAGCGATCAGCCGTCGCGCGATGGGAACGGCTAGAACTTGACCTGAGGAGCCTGTCGTGCGGCGGCATCCTCGATCTCGAAGCCCCTGCGCACGGTGAACTTTGATCCCGCGACGATGTTGCCGGGGAAGGTCTCGATCGCGTTGTTGTACCCCAGCACGCAGTCGTTGAAGCTCTGGCGAGCGTAGCTGATCTTGTCCTCGGTGTCCGTGAGGTCTCCCTGGAGCTGCTGAAAGCCAGCGTTTGCCTTGAGGTCGGGATAGGCCTCGGCAACGGCAAACAGGTGGCCCAGGGTCTGGCTCAGCTGGTTGGAGGCCGCCATCTTGGCCTCGGGCGTGGTTGCGGCGTTGACTGCGGCGCGGGCGCTGGTGACGGCCTCGAGGGTCTGGGACTCGTGGGCGGCGTAGCCCTTCACGGTCTCCACCAGGTTGGGGATGAGGTCGTTTCGACGCTGCAGCTGCGCGTCTATGGTCTGCCAGGCGTTGTCGCAGCGGTTGTCCTTGGCGACGATGCCGTTGTAGATCGAGACGAACCACACGCCAAGTACGACGACGAGGGCAATGACGAGGATGACGAGAGCCATGTCCGGTCCCTTCTTTGCGGGGCGGGCCCTATGCCAGCCCGGAACGTTCGCGTTGCAAAGCTTGGGAGAAGTATACCCGTACGCGCCAGGCGGATACTCGTTCGTCGCATGGCGTGATGGGCGGACGGGAGCCCGAGCGGGCGGAGGAGGAGGGATTCGAACCCTCGGTGCGGGATTGCCGCACGACGGTTTTCAAGACCGCTGCATTCAACCACTCTGCCACTCCTCCGTGGCCGGGCGGATATATCCTACCTCATACAAGCAGGCATGCGACACGGAAAGGCCTTGCATGGACGAGCGAGACGACACCCCCACGGTCGAGGATGAGCGCTTCATGGGACTTGCCCTGGAGGAGGCATGCATTGCTGCCACGGAGGACGAGGTTCCCATTGGGGCGGTCGTCGTGTGTGGCGGTGAGGTGATCGCGCGCGCACACAACCGCCGCGAGACGGACGGGGACCCCTCCGCCCATGCCGAGTTCTCCGCCATGGTCCAGGCCGCGCGCGCCCTGGGGCGCTGGCGTCTGACGGGTTGTACCGTCTATGTGACGTTGGAGCCCTGCCTCATGTGCGCGGGCCTCATGGTGAACGCCCGCGTGGACCGCTGCGTCTATGGGGCCGCAGACCCAAAGGGCGGTGCCGTGGGCACGCTCTACGACGTGAGTGATGACGCTCGCCTCAACCACTCCTTCCCCGTGACCGCAGGTGTGTTGGAGGATGAGTGCGCCCAGATCCTGCGTGACTTCTTCCGCGTACGGCGCAAGGCGAGGGAAGCGAGGTAGCCAACCCCCTGCCGCCCCGGGGCCCAAAGCGACCGTTTACCGTCGAGGGGGCGTAGTGGCCGACAAGTTCTTCCAAGGAGGGTTGTGTGAGAGGCAGGGACTGCCTATAGTACATAAATGTACGGACATTAGGACATACGGACATTTATCGCTTTTGGTGCCGCTAGCCTCAGCGTGCTTGGACACAGGAAGGAAGTTAGATGTATACGACGCTTCAGAACGTTCTTGCGGAGGCTGATCAGCTCAACATGGCTGTCGGCGCGTTCAACACGCACAACCTCGAGATGGTCCAGGCCATCGCCAAGGCGGCAGGCAACCAGAAGACGCCAGTCATCATCCAGACATCCGAGGGCACGGCGAAGTACGTCGGCATGAGGACTCTCGTTGCCGTGGTCAAGTCACTCGCCGAAGCGCTCGGCGTTGATATGGTCCTCCACCTTGACCATGCGAAGAGTTGGGACAACATCCGCGAGGCCGTTGACGCGGGCTACACCTCAGTCATGTTCGACGGCTCCGCACTCCCATTCAAAGACAACATCCTCGGGACAAGGCGCGTTGTCGAGTATGCGCATGCCGCCGGCGCGTCTGTCGAGGCAGAGCTTGGAACTGTTGGCGGCACTGAGGACGGCCTTGTCGTCAATCCAGATGCAGCCAAGCTGACCGATCCGGATGATGCGGTCGAATTTATCGAGAGGACCGGCATTGATGCGCTGGCTGTGGCAATCGGCACCAACCATGGCCAGTACAAGTCGAAGACAAGCATCAACCTCGACGTCCTTGAGTCGATCCATCAGGTTGCAACCAAGCCGCTCGTCATTCACGGAGGTACCGGCGTGTCTGACGCCGACGTCCACAAGGTCATCGACCGCGGCATCAGAAAGTTCAATGTCGGCACCGAGCTTCTTGTCCAGTGGAATCGCAAATCCAAGGAGCTCTATGAGGCCCACAAGGAAAATGTCTCTAACCGCGACAATGTCGTACCGGCACTCGAAGTGGTGCAGGGCATTGTCGAACGGAAGATCAGCCTCTTCAAGAACATCAGGTAGCGGCCGCGTCCCGTCGGGGGGATTTGGAAGGGGGGGGGAAGGTGAGCATCTGCTGCATCGGGCAGTCTGCCTACGACATTACGGGACGCGTGGACGGGGACCTTCGTCCTGATACAAAGTATCGCATGGAACACCATACAGAGTCTCCCGGCGGTCCGGCCTTGAATGGTGCGTGCGTCTGCGGCCTTTGGGGTGCCGACGTCTCCCTCGTGTCCCGCATCGGCAAAGACGCGTATGGCGCGCGGATAACGGAGTCCCTTGGACGCTACGGCGTTAAGACCGAGCTCATGATCGTGGACCCAGAGGCGAGAACGTCACTCAGCCTCATCGTGACGAATGGAGCGACGGGTGGAAGGACCATATTCAACTTCCCCTCGCCCCATGGGCCTGTTGCTCGGATGGCGCTACCGGACGACGCCCCGTCAGTCATGCTGCACGACGGGCATGAGCCAGAGGCTAGCCTCGAATACATGCACGCCTTCCCAGGCGCACTGAACGTCATCGATGCCGGAACCTGTCGCGAAAGCACGCTATTGGTCGCGCGCCTGGCCGACTACCTCATTGCGTCGCAATCCTTCGCGACCCAGTATCTTGGGCATGGCCTGACATTGGAAAACGATGCCCGGCTTGCAGCCGAGCTCGTGGAATTGCGCGAGATAAATGGAAGGCGGGTGGCTGTAACCCTTGGAGAGTTAGGGTCCGTTTACCTCGGGGAAGATGGCCTGGTGCGCATGCCTGCATTCAAGACGCGAGTCTGCGACAGCACGGCTGCGGGCGATATCTTTCATGGGGCGTTCACCTTTGGCGTCCATGCGGGTCTTTCCATGCGTGACAGCATGGTTTTGGCAACGATGGCGTCATCCGTTTCCGTTTCACGGTCTGGGAGCCAGACGTCAATCCCATCTTTGCCAGAAGTGCGCGAGCAGCTCCTGTCCAAGGGGATCGCCATTGGCTTGGGGAGAGGTGG
>JGI2924J29684_1078392_pt1 | contig 46199 bp, 52 predicted proteins | sample BenlonsequencITS_FD_29684 | JGI IMG/M metagenome (IMG submission 29684) | reverse complement strand
CCTCTTGCAGTAAAAATAGTTCGTTACCATCGTTACCCTTTTCGAGCCAATTGAAAAAGTAGCGCAGCTATCATAACAACGGTCAAGCCGATAATGTCGGTCAGAGAGAGGGTTTCATCAAGAAACACCCATCCCAAAATGGCTACCTGTGCCAACATTGTATTGTTGATAACGCTGGATTCCGTTGCAGATAGCGTCTGTAATGTCCGATTCCAGAGCGTGAACGCGAAGGCCGTATTGATAACTGCCAGCCACAAAACGATGAACCAGCTCTGGAGACTTAATGGTGGTAATCCTTGTACTGCTACTCCCGTTCCAAGAAGGATAGCCGACCCGAATCCCATACTGACCGTCGTTACAGCCACCGCAGATAACGTTCCGTCGCGATTTGCATCCCGTCCGAGAATCGAGGCGAGAGAGTTCGAGAGGAGCCCAACCGCCATAATACCGAGTCCGATTAGCACAAAGGTTCCGAAATCAAACGGATAAAAATAGATTACAACCCCGATAAACAAAATCCCCATCCATGCCCATTGCCGGCGCGATGCTCGCTCACCGAGCAATGGGATGCTGAAAATAGCAACAATAACAGGGGTAAATGTCAAGAACAGGCTAACGGTGGCCGCTTTGAGGTACTGAAGCGCGACGAATTGCGCTCCCTGAGTGACAGCATACATGAAAAGGCCGAGTATTAGAAGAACGCCAAAATCTCTGCGATTCAGCCTACGGACAGACTGATATCCTCCATTATGTAGAAAGAGTGGGAACAGTACGACTGCCGCTATCCCGTACCTCAATCCTGCGAACGTCAGCGCAGGTATCTCCTCAAGTCCGATTTTGATTAGAACATACGAGGACGACCACAAAAGGGTCACAAACAGCGCCTCAAGAACAGCCCGAGTATGCTTTGAAACGAAGGGAATCGAACCTCTTATCTTTCGTGCTGTGTCCTGCCAACTTGTCATCACCGGAAAACAGCGGTCGAAGTTAGTAACGTTATATCCGTTACTATCGTTACTGTTGAATTACTTTATTCATCTCTGTCGAGAAGGGCCGCGCACTCCTCATGCAACCCCGCTGCCGTCCGTCGGTCGCTCGTGTGCCGGCTCTCGTCACGGACGGCTTCCTGACTCAGGTCGTAGATGAGCGCGAGTTCGCGGAGGTCAACCACCAGTAGCGCCTTCGGTGACTCCATCATTTACTCGGCCTCCCCGTCACGAAAGCACGGCCAGCACGGAAAGCCACCTTCACGGGTGCAATCACACTCTGCCGGTTCCTCGGTCTCGGCGGGAACGCCCCCGTCAGCTTGGAGCTTGTCTGCTGCCGTGTTCGCGGTCTCGACGGCGTCGGGGTCGGGGTCGGTGTCGGACTTCGGGGTCTCGCAGGCCACCGCCGCGTTCAGCACGGTCGGGCCGCCGATGGCTGCCAGCGCAACGCGGTGCTTGCAGGCATACTCCTCACTGAACTGGTCTGCCGGGCAGTCGCATTCGACGGGGACGGGCCGACCATTCCGCACCTCAACCCCGACCACGTAGGCGTGGTCGTCTTTCAGGTAGCCGTAGCTCGCGTTCGTGACCTTGACTTGGTGCGGGCCAACCACCGTAAATTCCCACGACTCCCACGCCACGCGCTTGGCGGTCTTCTTGCCGAAGTTGAGTTCGTCAACGATGCTCTTTTCGCCGCTGGTTTCGATAGCTTCCATTGCTTCTCTCCACGGAGAAGCCGGCTCCGGGTGCTGCAACACCCGGACGCTTTCACACATCCCGAGGGAACCGTGCTTCTCTACCAGTTACCACGTAGTAAGAGGTGATAAAGCTACCTCCTTTTACCACGTAGTAACAGGAGTTAAGCCGCTGTACCTCGAAATCGGGATATGGAACGCGAGCGCGATGAGGGCGGGAGATACACCGAGCAACTTACTCTTGAGAGTGTGCTGGAGGTCTTCGAGTTGGCGGAGGTTCCCGTCTTGACTGCGACCGAAGTAGCTGAAGAACTCGGGTATTCACGTCCTGCCGCATACCACAAACTGGAGGAGCTTGTTGAATCCGGCGAGTTACACAAGAAGACAGTCGGAGCGCGGGCTGTTGTCTACATACGGCTGAATGATGGCACGAAGTAGACGAGAAGGGGGGCGGGTTAGTACACGGTCAGGCAGGGGTGGGGGGCTCTATGACCGTCGTTACCCTCACAGAATTTTTCGGAATCCGCTCTCGCGTTAGGGTCTCGAAGCCGGCGAGAAGGCGGGGGAGACGAAAGTATGATTTGCCATATCTCGGCATATTAGGCGTCTATACTTGCTCAAGCGCAACAGCTAAGCTCTCAGACGTTGTCTAATCAATGAGAAGCACGGACTCTGAGCTGCCGTGACCTTTTGCGGGGAATATCACGCCACTTACTCAGAGAGTTCTTCGTGCATCTCAGGTGACAACATATGAGTGACTACTCTAATCCTGAAGAAATCAACTGGACGTATGATGACGATGGACGTATCTCGTGGGAAAAAACTTCCCTTCAACCGAATCGGACATATCTCGACCTCGATAGAGAAAAAGAGGACGTGAAGGCGCGGAATATTCCATACAAGATGACTGCGCCGGCATGGCAGCGTCATCCGCCCTTCCCGAATTACAAGCGCCTAAATCTGTATAACGATGGCACATGGGTCGGAAAGTTCGAGGACAACACATTAGCGAACGAGAAAGAAAAGTGGCACGCTCGCCAAGCAGTTGCTACTCAAATCGGACTGACCGACCTGCAACTTCAGCGGGTGCATGGGTATGGGATTCGGAAGGCAGCGAGAATCCGAGGGCTTCGGAGCGAGGTCGTCTATCTCTGCTTGTGTGGCATCGTCTGCTACGAGGACGGAGCAAGAACACATCCGAACCACAAACCGCGTGACCCGTGGTTCGAGACTGTACGAGAATCCGTCGGCGTGTCAGAGAAGGAATACAGGAGGTGGTATGGAAAGCTATGCAATCGGTTGGATATTACGCTCCAACAACGACGAAAACCGCCCGCAGCACCGACTGCACCTCAATGGTGGAGCCTCTGGAATCAAACCGCTTCCGAGGGAGCGACGGCCTGAGAGGCCCTTTATATAGATTGTTGTATACTAATAAGTGTAGGAGAGAGACCAACGAAACCTGTCAATCAGGCCTACGAGTTCGTCGGGAAGGTCGGTGACTGATGAGAGCAAGGTCGAAAACCTCGTCGGAACCACCTACCCACCGAGTAGCAGTCAGAGACGACCAGCCTCCAAATCGGTTTCTCGCTCTGGTGGATTGGTGTAGGCGGGGTTCCCGTCCACTTCGAGTTCTACCAATTACTGTTGGCCCTCCGTATGGCTCTCACACGGCCCGTGACTGCCGCTGGCTCATTCCAGAATGCTCCGAGGGTATAGATTGTACGTTGGTTACTCAAAGCCGCGATATGGGGCTTATAGGCGGTCGGAGAACAGGGGCCAAGGAAAATAACTGCGGGTAATAAAATATTGTATATTTTAGAACTTATCGAGACTCCGTCGTCTCCGTCGCTGGAGTTCCCGCTTGTCCCCCGTGTCGTAGTGCTTCTTCAGCACTTCTCGGCTCACGTTCGCCCGACCAGACACGTCCTCAAGCTCGGCGTCGTTGTTCAGGAACCGCTGGATTGCCCCGCGCCTTCCCGCGTGGGGAGACCGCGACGACGGGCACTTACTGGCTCCGTGGTGCGTTCGAGCTTCGCACTCGCTCACCTTCACGTCGTGCGGGCACTCGTTGGAGTACCAGCAGGGCCGAGTCATCACGTAGAAGTTCCGCTGTAGCGCACCCTTCGAAATACGGCCTTGGCTGGTGGCTATCAACGGTTCTCGCCCGTATTCGTCTTCGACGGGCGGGCGGTGGTACTCCAGCCACGTCTCGATAATCTCCGTGGCCTCGTCGTTGAGCGAGATAATCCGCTCGCCCTTCTCCTTGTTCTTCAGCGGCGTTCCCGCGTGGGGCCTGTGAAGAACGTGAAGCTCCGGGCCGTCAGGGCCATAGGTGAAGTCCTGCACGTCGAGCGCCCGGAGACTACCGGAACGGCACCCGGTGTGCCACACGAGGTAGAATATCAGATGCCGTCGGTCGGCGTACTCGAACTTCTCCAGATAGTCGAGAATCGCCTCGGCCTGCTTCTCGGTCACGCGCTCGTCGCGGGCCTCGTCCTTCCCGGCCAGTTGGGGCGAGATGATTTTGTCCGCGATACCCTCGGGGACGGCGTCGATGCTCTCACAGAACTGCATGAGCCGGCGCACGCGGTCGAGGTCAGTCTTCAGCGTGGCGGGCTTGACATTCTGTTTCCGGTCTTCGGCGAAGTCGGACACCAATCGGCCCGTCATCCGGTTCATGTCGCTGACGTTCTGCTCGTCCAGCCACTCGATGAATCGGTCGAGCGAGTACCCGTACTCCTGTAGTGTGTTCGCGGAGTATTCCGATTCGTGGTGGTTCAGGAATCTGTTCTTGGCTTCCCGTGGTGACATTGACTCTGTCATTTGCGTTCGCACCTGTGTGCGGGAAGAAGGGTTCGGGGGTCGGATGCCGGCATCTGGCTTCTTCCTCCTGCGGTGTGCAATCGCCCTTGACAGCACGGGAGGGTGGTGGAGAGGCCCCGGGTTCAAATCCCGGCGAGTCCATATTCGTTCTACTCGGACGCTATTCGACCGATAGAGCAGGGTTTCGTGTTTTCCGACTTATACCCCTGAACTCTGATTTGGGCGATTTGAACTGAGTCCTCGGAAAGGGACTCGTTCTCGATTTGATTGTGGGTTGACTCGCCGGGCGAACCCGTCCGTCGGTTTTTCATATTGGACAACCCCGGGGATAGAGAAATAGCTTAGTTCTCGGCTGGAAGTGAAAACGCTTCATCGGAGTCATTACATAACAAGGTTACAGACTGTCCGTGGTAATGGGAAGGTGGCCTGATCGTTCAACTGTGGTAATAGCAGTCATCGTAGTGATAGTAGCAATAGCGATCATCTCGGTGACTATCGGACTATATCTGGAGTTTGGCGATTCGGGATTACAAGCCGCTTCAGTCATCGTTTCCGGCTTTCTCAGTCTCGCTCTTGTGGTGCTCTACTACCAGCAGTACTCTACTCAAAGCAAACAAACGGATCTCATGGAAGACCAGCAGTCCGTTCAGAAAAGGCAGACGGACATCATGGAGGAACAGCAATCTATCTGGGAAAAACAGGCTGAGATTCTGGATCAGCAGAGATCAATCCAAGAGACACAAAATGAGTTGATCGAACGCCAATTTGAGTCGGATGTGAAATTTGCAGGCCCGGTCGCTGCTGACGGAAATAATGTCTATATCAAACTCCGAAATGACGGACCGGGTGCTGTGGGATTTATACGGCTCAAATGTAAGATCAAGAATAATACAGACGGATCAACAGTGATCGGACCGGGGTACGTACAACTCACCAGTATTGAAGACGGCAAGTCTCGGTTACCCCCTCTCTCTGCTTCTGAGATGTTCAAAGCGCGTATAGGATTCCCACCAGAGAGAGAGTTTGGAACAAAAATAGACTCTTACGAACCAAGGGTTCAAACTTATGATAATATGCGGTCGTTTAGCAGCATATTGGAAGAGGTAGCTGCAGAAGTTAGGAATCAGTGTTTGCTATGTTTAACAGTCGAAATAATTGACGAGAGGGGGAAATTAGATGAGGAGACTAACAATGAGCTCACGATTGAACAACCTATTCGAGTTCCACATTACCTCTCGGATGCTGTAGAAAATGGCAATGTTCGGGATGTTCCCACACAGAACCTAATAGAAGGTCTCCCTGAATCCCCTCGAGAGATCCATCCTGTCGAGAATATCTTACAGTATCAGCATCTCATTGATGACGAGATAGAATCCGAAGCGGACAGCCAACACTGATGAAAACTACAAGCTATGCTATGTCTTGATGTCGGCCGACTATTCTTACCTTGGACTCCGGCTAAGCGATAACCTTGTCGAGAGAGGCTCAGATTCGTCCGAGAACGATTCCTCGGGAGACACTATGATAGTCCGGACTCGCCTGAGGAGCCTGAGATAGCCGTCTTTGGACCCGGAAACAAGAGTAGTGAGTCGGAGCCATTACATAATCCGGCTTCAGAATGTAGCTGGTAATGGGAAGCTCGCCTGATCGTTCGGCTGTAGTTAGGTGGGTCTCAACGGCCACCGTAGGGTTAGCAGTTCTTGGAGCTATAGTAGCGATCGTTTCTCTTCCTTTCGTGTACCGGGAATTCGGAGAAGCAGGGATTCAGGCATCCTCAGTTGTCACCACCGGACTCCTCACTCTCGCTCTCATCGTTCTGTACTTTCAGCAATATTCCACTCAAAGTAAGCAAACGGATCTGCAGAGGTCGCAGAAAGAAATTATGCAAGTACAGTATGAACCGCAGATACGAATTCATGGTGCTACGTTTACAGAAACAGAGGTTTCGTTGGTGTTATCAAACGGAGGAAACGGCTCAGCAGAGAATATTCGTATAAGATGCGATCTTCTCGTCAATTTTGATGATTACGACGATCCGGAATATGCTCGAATGGAGCAACACAAATATGAGTTAGATGATTATGATTATGAATTAGCGCCTGCTCCGTCCGGTCTGAGAAGGCACAGAAATACCTCTGCAGAGGGCATTAGTTACCGGGATGCTATTGAGACGGTCCAAGGAGGATACTTAGACTCTGACAATACAGTAGTACACTTCAAAGGGATTCCCCAAGTAACGGAAATTCGGAGTTCTGAACATAATACAGGAAAGCCGCTTCCTGAAGTTTTGAACCAACTCTATAATTCTGGTGTAACATCGGTCTCCATCTATCTAACATTGGTTTGCAATGACCTGAAAGAAGAGTCCTTTTCTTTCTTTGTCTACGGTGCTCGGAATATAAAGTTGGATGGAAGTTTTGAGTCCTTTGAAGCTTTTGAGACATTTAACAGAAAAGAGGAGGGATGGGGTCAAACTCGACTACCAGAAGAAATCCAGAAAGAGGTAGATGGGTCATCAGAGAACCCTCACAATCCATATGAGTATTTCGCTTGTGGGCCTCAGTTATCCGATTTAGAAGGAACATAGACTGATAGCGAAAACAGCTGAGAACAGAAGCCAGCAGTCTTAGAATCGATTGCAGTAGTTAGTCGTTTATCCTGAAACGACGGGAAAAGAGAGCTACAGGTTATTCAGGAACTCTTTCCGTCGCTCCCGCTTCTCCGATTTGGTTCCCTTATCGTAGTGCCGATCAAGTACCTCTTGGCTCACATCGGCTCGATCACTCACAGCTTTCGCAGGCCACCCGTTGTTCCGGTGGTAGGTGATCGATCCCTTTCGGATGGCGTGAGGAGACACCGATGAGAGACACTTCGAAGCGAACCTACTGTTCGCTGCCTCACACTCTTCCTGATCTCTCTCATGAGGACACTTATTCAGATAGTGACATGGGCGAGTGACCCGGTAGATGTGATTCCGGATCGTTGTGTCATGTGCCCTCCCTTTCTTAGTCCCGATGAGCGGCATACGTCCGTTCTCATCCTCCACTTGAGGATGATTCATCTCAAGATAATCTTCGATCACGGTAACGACTTCATCGTTGAGATTGATCTCCCGCTCTCCCTGTGTTCTGTTTTTCAGCGGCGTACTTGATCTGTGAACGGCTTCGATGTAGTTCTCCGATCCACTGAAGTCATCTACATCGAACGCTCTGAGCGTACTTGTGCGGATTCCTGAGTGCCATAGAAGGAGGAAAATCACATGGCGAATAGTGGCGTACTCGTACTTCTCGAGGTAAGGAAGGATCTTCTCAGCTTCCTCAGGAGATAGCATCGTATCGCTCACATCCTCTTTGAATCCGAGGTCCGGTAGCTCGAGTTTCTCGCTCAAACCCGGAGAGACAGCATCGATGGACTCACAGAACGCTAAGACTGTCGGACGGTCCCGAGTTGATTCTTGAGAGTGACGTTATTCACGTCCTGAGAGCGCCATATCTTGTGCTGGTGTAGATTCCGTCCGGTGAGATCGTTCATGTCATCTATCCCTTCTTCCTCACACCACTCGAGGAATCGCTCAAGCCGATACTCGTGGTTCTCCTTAGAGGAGGGAGAGAGGTCTGTTCTACCGTCAAGGTAGGTCTGTACGGCTTCCGTCGGATGCATCGGTTCTAACGTGGTCATGGCTTCCACGGAAAACCGACGGTAGCAGGCCTGAGGAGAGGCCCCGGGTTCAAATCCCGGCGAGTCCATACAATTCTGGAGTTTCAGGAGTTGTAATACCTGAATTTCGTATTTGAGCAATCAGCGGTTGACGCTGATTGCCGTCACTGGACTCCTACAGTTACTCGATGAAGTCGCGTCGCTGTTCCATCTTCATTCGGTCGGTTCGTCGATCATAGTGGTGTTCGAGCCCTTCCGATGAAACGTCACATCGATCGCTGACGATTCGTTCCGGAACGCCCTCTCGGAGCTGATGGGTGATCGCACTGCGTCGGATAGTATGAGGCGAGAGACTGCTGGGACACTCCGAGTAGTGTTCGTACTCGCGTGCCTCACAATCCATCGGCTTGCGATCATGGGGACAGTGCCCGACTATACAGGGCTGAGTAAGACGGTAGATCTCCGTGCGGATCTGACTGGCACTCAATCGCCCCTGATCGCTCGTTACGAGCGGCTGCCGTCCGTGTTCGTCAGCAACATCGTGTCGGTGGAACCGGATGTATTCGTCGAGGACGTCGCAGTAGTAGTCGTCGAGTGCGATTGCGCGCTCAGCTGGTTGCTGATTCTTGAGTGGCGGCCCCGTTTCGGGACGATGCCGGAGCCAGAAACACTGCTCTTCGGGCTCGTAGTCATCGAGATCGATCGCACCGAGACTTCCGAGTCGAATCCCTGTATGCCAGCGGATCGCGACGAGGACGTGGTCGCGGCTCGCACGCTTGTACCGCTCGAGATAGCCGATGATCGTCTCGGCCTGCTCGGAATCGAGCAGTTCGTCACGTGCGTCCTCGTTGCGGCCAACTTCGGGAGGCTTCACGCATTCCCGACTCGGCGCGAACACCTTTATTGGTCTGTGCTACTATAGTATTACCATGAAGTACGCCAACGTCAGCGTCAAGTTCCCCGAAGAACTCGATCGGGAACTCGAGCAGTTCCTCGAGGAGACGGGCGTCTACACGAACAAAAGCGAGTTCATTAAGGAGTCAGTCCGTCGTCACCTGATCGAACTGAACGACGAGCCGGCGATCGCGGCGCTGCGCGTCGAGCAGTTACTCGCTCGCGCCGAACAGAATTCAGTGAGCGACGACGAACTACACGCCCGGCTCGACGAGCTTCGCCAGCACGTCGACGAAGCGGAAGTCGCGGACGCGATCGAAGCCGCTCGCGAGGACGCAGCCGACGAGTACGTCGATCACGCGTGAAGATCCTCGATACGAACCTCTGGGTTTTCGGAACGCTCGGGACGAACGACCGGGCGGAACGGCTCCTCGACGACATCGAACGGGGCGAGACGGTGTCGGCGATCAATGCGTACATGGTACAGGAAGCACTCAACGCGTTCGATCGCACGCCCGGCCTGACAGCGAGGGAATGAGACGAGCTGCAGACGCTGTTCCTGACCCGTCTCACTCGGATGACCGGGCTGATCGAAGCCCCCTCGAGTCGCGATTTCGCCGACTCGCTACTCGATGAGCGTCGAGCGAACGTTCAGACCCAGCTCCTCGCCAGAATTACCGGTGTTCAGCCGAAAGATATCCCGATCGTCGTCCTCGCGTTCGAACATCGCGACCGGGAACCGACGATCTGTACCAACGATGCTGACTTCGCTGCGTTTCCTCCAGCCGAGCACAACCTCCCGGAACTCGCTCTCGAGTACGTCGGCTGAAGTCCTGCAACCTCTCCGCGCTTGGTACTAGGTATCACCCAGCTATGCCAGTTCGAGAGCGCGCAGATCGGGGATCCAGGGGGCCGACGCTCGCAGCTCTCGTCGGTACGATGCGGAGAACGGTGCTAGTCGGGGCGGAAAACCGGACAGTCCCAAGTACAGTTTCGGTTCCCTCGTAACGCTCTCAGCCCGTCGTAGTTCTGGCTGTACGCGGCTATTAATCCTCAGACGAACGAATTCTTGCATGCACGGCTCTTTATGACGACTACAACAGCACTGACGCAACGATTCTTGGGAGAGCTTCGTGAGAAACACGACGTCGAGGACGCCGTGTTTCTCGTCGATCATGCCCAGCATCTAGCAACAGCACTCCAGCGAACCGGGCTCCGATTTCGACCCGAACGACACGGAAATCGGAATGCTGTCGAACGTGTCTTCAGAAAGGTGAAATAACGTACCTCTTCGTTCAGTGATAGCTTCAGTTACGTCGATCCAACAACCGCCGAAACGTGGTTACGAGCCTTCGCCGTTTGGTGGAACTCGCTTAACTAAACACGATGGACAGTTGTCGTCCACAGACACTACTGTATCGACTGTCTTCGACGTTGACCGCCGATGACCGCTCGAAAAACGGACCAACCGCTACCGACCCCATCAAACAACCGCTGTCGGCTGCAATGCCGATATTCAGGCGAGAGATGGGACCTCTCTCGAGGGACAGATGAACGTGGGGACGCCCCTATCCGTGGACGGCAGCTGTCTCCGGATCTGTCGATGGACGCTGATCTGAACGAGTCCCCTCTCCCGGAATTGCCGCGTCGTCGGGGAGGATCACGCGCCGTTCGGTATACTCGAGGCCGTTCTTTCGCTCGGTGGCTCGCCGCACGCCGAGCCGGTTCTTCGAGAGGTCGAGGATCGCGTCGATCGTCCTCGAGACGAGTTTCTTTGCGTAGCTCTCGCTAACACCGGACTCTTTCCGTCGGATCCAGTGTTTGAGTTCGCTTGCGGAAACGTACTCGGCGATATCCTTGCAGCCTTGCTTCCAGGGATTGTCACCGACGCTCGGATCGGCGCGGGCCTGCCAGAGCTTCGCGGCTAGTCGCATCGGGAGGGAATTTGCCGCTGAGCGACGCATGTCTTCGTCCATCCGTGCGAGTTGCTGGATCGGAAGCAGGTCACCGTAGGCGAGCGACACGCCACCGCCGCGCTCGAGCGGGTCGGCACTCTCGGGCAGTCGATAGTAGGCGTTTCCGTCATCCTTTTCGATCCGCTCGAGGCGGCCGTCGACAACATCGATCGTGTGTTCGTCGACGTTGTCCGCGTGGAGGTGGGCACCTTTCTCGAGTTCTCGGGACTGGAGTTCGGTGATTCGTTCCTTGTTGGTATTGGCCTTGTTGAGCGCTGCTTCGGCGAGGTTCTCGAGACGATTACAGTCGGCCTCGAGGTCCGCGACGCGCGTCTCGAGGACGGCGACGGTGTCGGTGAGTCGATCGCGGTCGTTCTCGAGTTGCTGGATACGGTCGTCTTTGCGCTCGAGTTCGGTCTCGAGTTGGTCGAGACGTTCGTGGAGGGACTCGAGGTCGCTTCGGGACGGCTGGTGCTGGTTGGTTGACGAGGCGTCCATCTCGGTGGGTATGTCTGCTGACATCGATCGGGAGGGGAGGCAGGACTGGCTAGCGAGCGATACTGGCCGATCGTGACCGTCGGAGACCGCCTGCTGGCACGCTGGCCAGCGCAGCAGTAAGCAGAGCAGTCGTAGGCGAGGACGGAACACAGTCCGTCGGCACGGGGAGCGCAGCGTCGTGACTGGCTCACCTAGTCGCGTCGCCGTCCTCGAGACAGCTGCCCACTCAGTCGTCGGAGTCCCCGGAGTGGCTGCCACTATGGCCCTGCGAAGTAGCCGCCGGATCGCCCGGTAGGGCCGTTCATGCGGGCGGCAAAGTCCTGACAGTGGGAGCCGTCGTGCGTGACGGCCACTTTCCAGTTCGTACAGCCCGACGTGTCACAGGAAGAGAGCACGTGTCCGTTCACGGGCCCGGCTGATCGTCTCGAGCCTGTGCGTCGATCGTCGTGGTCACCGCGGCTGCCCGACCGCTCGTCCTCTCGTTGCGGATGTCGGTTCCCACAGTGCGAATCGTAGTCGTCCGGATCCGCACCGCAGGCGCAGCGAGCGTCAGATCTTTTGACCGGTGATGCCTCTTGCCGTCTGTGGGGCGTGGTCCCCACGGAAGCTTCGGAATTCATGCGTTGGGTGACGGAGCTACCTTCTGGGCGGCGTGCCAGCGCCGCCCGGTCTCACGTACCGACAAGAGTCATCTTCAGGCGAGTCGGTAACTCCTTACTATCACAATCACTCGAATATTGCATAAATGCAACGGTTAGGTATAGTCAGCAAATCCAGTCTTTATCAGTAGATTCAGTGGTATTAGGCACCTCTATACTGAAATAGGATATGATGCGATTATCTGGGACGTGGATGACGATCTGGGATGACCGCATTCTCGAGATAATTCGAAAGGAGGATGCAGGTCGGGTTGGCGATCTCGCTGAACGAGATGCGATCCGTATTTCTCAGTCCTCGGTTTCCCGTCGTTGCAAGAAATTAGCTGAAAACGATCTGCTCCAGCCGCTTGGGAACGGTGTTTACACGATTACCGGGAAAGGGGAAGCGTATCTTAACGAAGAGTACGACGCTGAGAACGATATCTTCCTGAACGGAAACGGTTCAAAAGACGGTCCAACTGCAAGCGAAACCTCCGAATTGCGATGAGCCAAGCTGGTGTCGTGCTCGAGGACTGGATACTCGAGCACCTCGAAGGGGGTTTGTAGTCAACCCCTCGATAGATGGAGCAGGTTATTGGATCCAATGCCTCTCGACGGGGGATCCAAGAGCGGTGTCGAATGTTCGCTCTGCCTGATCTCACTATGCCAGTGATCACCTTCTGTACGAGATTACGAGGAGCAGGCAGGAGTATCCCGGGAGTGATCACGACAGCGAGAATTTTCCCCGACCCTCACACAACGAAATCGGCTACCAGTAGCCGCGATAGCCGCATAGGGAGTGGTGTGCCGAGTCGTTGGCAGGTTAGGCCTCCCGAAGGTTCGTCACGTCCATCGTCTCCTCGAGTGCCGCCGTTTGGAAATCGGAGTCGGCGACGACGAGCCGGTCACCGGTCGAGCGAGCGGTCGCCGCGATCATGAGATCCCGAACGGCCATCCGTTCGACGTCGGCAAGCAACCGGTCCTGTAATTCGGCGGCCTCGAGTGCGATCTGCTCGTTGAACGCGAGCGCACGAACGCCCCCGAAGCGCTGGCGCTCCTCTCGGAGATCCGTCTCCTCGTGGCCGAGTGTCCCCGCGAGGACTTCGTAGACACAGATCGAGGACGTGAGATACGGCGTCGATTGGGATTCGACGTAGGCCACGGTATCGTCGACCCCTTCGAGCATGTCGATGATGACCGACGAATCGAGGAACGTCATCGCTCGAAGCTGTCTCGGGAACGGTCGATAGCGTCACGGGCTCGATCAGCGGTGTCCGAATCCCAGGAGCCGACGGCGATCGGCTCCTCGTCGCTCGCCAGTCGCGCCAGTAACTCGTCGGAGCTCTCGTCGTCGCGCTTCAACCGGTCGAGTTTCTCTTTCGTCTCTTCCGAGACGCGAATGGACGTACTCACGTGCATGCATTGTGTATGCAAGAAGGGATCCCTTTCGCCGGGCACGCGGGGTACGTGTTGCGAGGACGCCGCTGAGAGATCACTGCAATTCCGCCGGGATCTGTGCCCGTCTCACTCGGGTTCGAGTTCGACGGTCAGCTCGTGGTCGCCGTCGTGGGTGTGCTCGACCGTCGTCGGCTCGTAGTCGGAGTGGTCGATCTCGATCGAGTACTCGTTTTCGTAGATCAGGTTGTAGTGGTAGCCGTCCCCGCCCGTGATGCCGGTGAACTCCAGCGGAATGTCGGCCTCGTGGGGCTCGCCCTCGCCCCTGACGACCGCGCCCTGGATCGGGTCGCCGTCGGGGTCGACGGCCCGGAGGACGAGCTCCGCGTGGTCGGGCTCCTCGGCTCCAGTCGGGTCGTCGTCCTCGGCGGAGTCGCCCTCGGCGGAGTCGTCCACCACGACGTCGAGCTCGACGGTAACCTCGCTCGGACCGTCGTGGCTGTGTTCGATCGTGGTCCCCTCGTAGTCGGGGTGGTCGATCTCGATCGTGTACTCGTTCTCGTAGATCCGGTTGTGATGGTACCCCTCCGATCCAGTCACGCCCGTGAACTCGAGGGGGATGTCGGCCTCGTGGGGCTCCCCCTCGCCGACGACGAGCATCGCCTCGGCCGGCTCGCCGTTGGCGTCGACGACCCGAAGGGTGAACTCCGACAGGTCGGGTTCCTCGACTTCCGAGTCCTCGTCCGCCTCCGAATCGTCCTCGTCGGGTTCCGAGTCCTCATCAGACTCGGGCTCCAGTTCGTCCTCGTCGGTGTCGTTCTCGTCGGGCTCCGAACCGTCGGCCTCGGGTCCGTCCTCGTCGGGTTCCGAATCATCGGCTCCGTTCTCGGAACCGTCGTCCTGGCCGTTCGACGCCGAGTCGTCGTCCGTACTACACCCCGCGAGGACTGCCGTCCCGCCCGTCGCGACAAGCACTCGCCGTCGGCTCCAGCGGTTGTAGCTCATGAGTAGCTCCGGTTGCGAACGGTTTCGTCACTCACGACTAAAATCGTGGGATTTCCGGACGGTCGCGTCGTCCGACGCGTCGGCGGGTACCGTCGTCCCGCGTCCGCCTGTATATCGTCGACCCACGTCGCAACTCAGCCGAACTCCTCGAGACCCCGCTGGGTATCCGACCGATCCCGGACGTAGTCGGCGATTTCGGCGTAGGCGTCCTCGTTTTCGATCTCGGCCAACTGTTCGAGAGCCGCGATCGCGCCGTCGTCGGTCCAGGGGCCGAACTCCCGAACCAGGCGGTCGGTCTCGGCGAGGTGGAAGAGGTAGTGGGCCCTGTCCACGGCGAGGGGATCGTCCTTCTCCTCGATCAGCTCGACGCGGTCGCTCGGCGCCACTACCAGGAGCTGCTCGCCGTCCCGCTCGAGAAGTCCCTCCGCGACGAGATCGTCGACGTCGACCGCGCGCCGTCGGAGGTCCTCGCGCAAGGTATCGGCCGCGATCGTCCCCCCGCGACCCAGGACGGTGGCCAGGTAGACGGCGGTCGTCGGCTCGGTCGCCTCGCTCAACAGCCGAACCCGTTCGCTCAGCAGTCGCTCGACGACGACGTCGCGGATCGTCGCTATCGCGTCGTCGACCGAGACGCGCTGGCCGTCGCGGGTCACGTTCGGGTAGTGCTCCGAAAAGGCCTCAAGGCACGTCCCCATCGCGACGGCGAAGACGTCGCCCCGCGCGAGCCGCGGTCCGTCGGCCTCGAGTCGTTCGATCGCCTCGCTGGCTCGGTCGTGGATCTCCTCCAGGAGGGTCTCCCAGCGCACCGCTTCCGGCTCCTCGCGGCGGGAGCGACAGACGACGATCACGTCGTACTCGATGCTGTCCTTGTTATGGATGTGGGTGCTGCCGCGCATCTCGCCGCGGATCGGATGGACCGCCGTCACCGTGAACCCGGCCTCGAGGACGGCCGTTAGCACCGTGCTCCAGCCCGCGGTCTCGGTATGGTGGAACGTAAACGCCATGACGCCGTCGTCTTTGAGCGCACGGTTTGCCTCCTCGAAGACGCTCGTCAGTCCCGCAACGAAGTGCTCCTCGTCGCGGTAGGTCTCGACGCTGTCGGCGCTGGCAGGGTCGCTGACGACCTCGCTGGCCTTGGGCGTGCGCTCGGGGGCAAACTGGTCGTACTCGTCCTCGAGGACCTGTGTGAGCCAGACGTAGTAGAAATCCGCCGTCTCGGCGTACATGACGTTGTCGAGGTAGGGCGGGTCGGTGATGACCGCGTCCACGCTGTCGTCCGCGACGGGCAGCTGCTCGGAGCTGCCACACCGCAGGAAGACGTTCCCCTCGCTACCGAGGTCGGCGGGGTCGTCGACGAGGCGGCCCTCGATCTCGCCGACGCCGTTTTGCTGTTTCGTCTCGCCGTCCTCGACGTACTTCTCGTAGGGGTTCCGACAGAACTCCTTGCCGGCCCGCATCTTCTCGAACGCCGTCGAAAACGTCGCGGCGCCCTCGCTGGCGCCCCAGACGTTGTTCTCGACCGGCGTGTGGCGGGCCGTGATCGTGTGGCGCTTGTACAGCCCCTGGATCTTGTTCTCCGAGCTGTGGTACTCGCAGAACATGTTGTTGAAAGCCAGGCTGTCCGAGAACGCGAGCAAGAGAAACTCCCTGACGTTGCGGTCCTCGAGATCGGCGATGGCCGCGAGCAGCTTGCCGAGACAGAGCAGCTGGCGGTCGTTGAACATCTGGTCGTACCGCTCGAACCCGTACTTCCGGGCGCGGTCGGAGCTCCCCCGATAGCGCTCGGTGGTGGGGATCGGCAGCGAGTCGCGCGTCTCGGCCAGCTCCGCCTGCGCCGTCGCGAACAGCTCCCGATCGAACGAGCTCGCCGGTTTGTACCCTTTCTCGCCGCTCTCCGAACAGTAGTACTCGACCGCGTAGAGCGCGCGCTCGGGTGCCCCGTACCGGTCGACGGCTTCGACGATCGACATTCCAGTGCCCGCCTCGCAGTGCGGACAGGTGTAGCTCCCGCCGTCGACGGTCCCCGCGGTCTCGGGGACGAACTCCCAGGAACAGTCGGGACAGGCGGTCTCGGTTCGGTAGTCGTCGGTCTCGAAGACGTGCCGGCAGCCGGGACAGACGACGATATCGCGGTCGTTCGCCGCGGATCGGGCCTCGGCGAGCCGGTAGTCGTTGAAGAGGGCGACGGGCTCTGCACACTCCAGGCAGGGAACCTCGTTGACCCAGAACTGGTACATCGACGCCGCGCGGTGGTCGTCCTCGCAGTCCGGACAGTCGGTGCGGTAGTAGTCCCGGATCTCGCGGCCGACGGTCGCCTCCAGCTGCTCGAAGGCCGCGTCGAGGACGTCGAGGTCGACGGGTTCGACCTCCTTTTTCACGACGAACCACGCGACGGGGTTTAGCTCGCTCCCGATCGCGGTACAGCCCAGCCGGAGCGACTCGACGACGCTCGTCCCGCCGCCCATAAAGGGGTCCAGGACGGTCTTCCCGTCGAAGTCGACGTCCTCGAGGTAGTACTGCCAGAGTGCCTCGGGGTCGTCCCAGTCGATCTTCGGGAGGCCGTCGTCCTCGCCGAGGGTTGACTGGCGCGTGCCGGTCACGCTCAGCTCCCGGTCGGCGAGCGAGTACAGCACCATCGTCCGGAACACGCTACCGAGGCGACGTGCCCACCACTTGTGCATCGTGTAGACGGGTCGGTAGTAGCGCTTCGCGTGGGCCTCCCGTTCGGCGATCTCGTTGACCCGATCCGTCGGGAACGTGAGCTCGATCGGTCGCTCGGGCTGCTCGTCGGACATGAGCTACCGAGTGACGGATCCGAACCGAGGACGAACGATCGACAGTCGCTCACGACGTCGGGGGACGGCACGGGCCCGTCCCGCGGTCGCCGTCCTCGGGCGCATGTGGGATTCGGCGAGAGTCATACCGTAGGTTCGACAGCTGGGACACTTCACCCTTTCTACAGGCAGACCACGTGTGTTTCGCTGCCGGTCCGCGAGGCGAGGTCTCGGAGCGAGCGATCCGAGCTCTGGGTCGACCACCGATATCGGCGATCCGGACGCTTCGGTGGTACCGGTTCGTGGTGGCTGCTAGCACTTATTGTGGATGTCGTGTAATCCTAACCTGCCATGGGAGGATTTGACATAGAGACGGAAGCGGGACGACGGGAGGCGTTGCGACGAATGCTGACGATCCGCGCGTTCGACAGCGAGGCCGGAGATCGGTTCGCGGACGGCGAGATCCCCGGCTTCGTTCACCTCTATATCGGCGAGGAGGCGGTCGGCGTCGGCACCTGCGCCGCCCTCGAGGACGACGACTACATCGCCAGCACCCATCGCGGTCACGGCCACTGCATCGCGAAGGGGCTGGATCCGAAGTACATGATGGCCGAGCTGTACGGGAAAGCCGAGGGCTACTGCAACGGCAAGGGTGGCTCGATGCACATCGCCGACGTCGACGCGGGGATGCTCGGCGCCAACGGGATCGTCGGCGCGGGACCACCGCTTGCGACCGGCGCGGCGCTGTCGATCGACTACCAGGACCGCGACCAGGTCGCGGTCGGCTTCCTCGGGGACGGCGCGGTCGCCCAGGGCCAGGTCCACGAGGCGATGAACCTCGCGGCGACGTGGGATCTACCGGCGATCTTCGTCATCGAGAACAACCAGTACGGCGAGGGGACGCCCGTCGAGGACCAGCACAACGTCGACAACCTGAGCGACACCGCTCAGGCCCACGACATCCCGGGGCTGACCGTCGACGGGATGGACGTCACCGCGGTCGCGGAGGCCGTCGGCGAGGCCCGTGCCCGCGCCAGGGCCGGCGACGGGCCGTCGCTGATCGAGGCCGAGACCTACCGCTACCGGGGCCACTACGAGGGCGACGAGGAACCCTACCGCGACGAGGACGAGATCGAGCGCTGGAAGGACCGCGACGCGATCGACTCGTTCAAACAGCGGCTGATCGACCGGGGTGAGCTCACCGACGAGGAGTTCCAGGAGCTCGAGCACGAGGTCGAGGCCGAGATCGAGGCGGCGGTCGAGTACGCCCGGGAGGCAGAGCCGCCGGCGCCCCACGAGGCCTACGACGACATGTTCGCCGAGACGCCCCCCGAGATCGAGCGCTTTGCGACTGCCGCGCGGACCGACGGCGGTGAGCGAATCGACGATTCGCGATCCACACCGGATCGTTCGCGATCCGAGGGAGGTGAACGACAATGACTGCCCAGACCGAACGCGAACTCGAGACCGAGACCGAGACGATGACCGTTCGGGAGGCCGTCCGCCAGGCGCTGCGCGAGGAACTCGAGCGCGACGAGGACGTCTACCTCATGGGCGAGGACATCGGCGTCTTCGGGGGCGTCCTCGAGGTCACGAGCGGTCTGTACGACGAGTTCGGCGCCCAGCGCGTGCGGGATACGCCGATCAGCGAGGCCGGCTTCATGGGCGCGGCGACGGGTGCGGCGGCGACGGGCACCCGCCCGGTCGTCGAGCTCATGTTCTCGGATTTCGCGGGCGTCTCGATGGAACAGATCATGAACCAGATGGCGAAGATGCGCTACATGTTCGGCGGGAAAGCCGAGATGCCCGTCACGGTCCGCACCACCGAGGGCGGCGGGATGGGCGCCGCCAGCCAGCACTCGGGGACGATCCACACCTGGATTAGCCACTTCCCCGGGCTGAAGGCCGTCGCACCCGGCACCGCCGCGAGCGCGAAGGGGCTGACGAAGGCCGCGATCCGGTCGGACGACCCCGTCTTCGTCTTCGAGAACAAGATGATCTACGAGCAGGAGGGCGCGGTGCCGACCGACGAGGAGTTCACGATCCCGATCGGCGAGGCCGCGATCGAGCGCGAGGGCGAGGACGCCACGGTCGTCGCCACCCAGCGGCTGGTCGGCGAGTCGCTCCAGACCGCCGAGAGCCTGGCCGAGGCCGGCGTCGAGGCCGAGGTGATCGATCCCCGGTCGCTGTACCCTCTCGACACGGAGACGATCGTCGAGAGCGTCCGGAAGACGGGACGGCTCATCGTCGCCGACGAGAGCCCGCTGTCGTACGGCACCCACGCGGAGATCATCGCCCGCGTCCAGGAGGAGGCGTTCTTCAGCCTCGACGCGCCGATCCAGCGGGTCGGCACGCCCGACACGCACATGCCGTTTAGCACGCCCCTGGAGCAGGAGGTCCTGCCGGACGGCGACGACGTCCGCGAGGCGATCGAGCGGGTGACCTGAGCGGTGGATCGTGTCGGCCTGGTCGTCAACCCCGCCGCCGGGCGCGACATCCGGCGGCTCACCGGCGGCGCCAGCGTCGTCGACGACTACGCGAAGCGACGGGTCGCCGACTGCGTCCTCGAGGGGCTGACCGCGGTCGCCGACCCCCTGGCCGTCCGGCTGATGCCCGACCGGTCCGGGATCGCCGACCACGTCCTCGAGGAGGCGCCCGACGAGCTCGAGGCCGCGGCCCTGGAGATGTCCGTCGAGAATACGGCCGCGGACACGCGTCGAGCGGCCGCGCAGTTTCGCAAGCAGGGAGTCGGCGCCGTCGTCGTCCTCGGCGGGGACGGGACGACCCGCGACGTCGCGAGCGAGATCGGCTCGGTTCCGGTCGTCGCCGTCTCGACGGGGACGAACAACGTCGTCCCGTCGGCCGTCGACGGCACCGTCGCGGGCGTCGCCGCAGCGCTGCTCGCGACCGACGTCGTCCCGGCTGCCGACGTCACCGAGCGCCACGGCGTCGTCGAAGCACGGGCCGAGACCCCGAACGGCGAGCGAAACCTGTCCGCGCTGGCGGCCGCCGAGGTGTCCTCGCGGTCGTTTATCGGCTCGCGGGCGCTGCTCGATCCCGGCGACCTCCGTGGGGGCGTCGTCTCGCGGGCCCACCCGGGAGACATCGGCCTCCCCGCAGTCGCCGGAGCACTCGAACCCGTCGCCCCCGCCGCGCCCGGCGGCGTGGCGCTCCGGCTGACCGATCCCGAGGACGCCCCGCGGACCGCGCGGGCGACGCTGGCACCCGGCGTGGTGGCGACCGTCGGGATCGAGTCGTGCGAGCGTGTCGAGCCCGACGACCCGGTTCGGTTCGAGGTTCCGGACGGCGTCGTCGGCGCCGACGGCGAGCGCGAGCTCGAACTCACGGATACGACCGTCGAGTTCCGGGTCCGCGCCGACGGCCCGCGGCTGGTCGACGTCGACGCCGTCCTCGCGGCCGGGAGCGAAGCGGGCGCGTTCGTGATCGAGAGGGCCGACCACCCGCCCGCTCGGGAGGACTGAGACGGCGAGCGGTCGCCCGGGACGAGCCAAAACGCTATCTTCCCGGCCGTCGACGGCATGGTATGGTTGGTGAAGACATACCACAGATCGGCGTCGAGCTCCCCGAACTCTCGCAGGTCGCGTTCGTTGTCGAGGACATAGAGGACGGGATAGACCGGTTCGACGGACTGCTCGGGATCGGTCCCTGGGAGATCCACCGGTTCGAGCCGCCCGCAATGACCGACCGGACCTTCCGGGGCGAGGACGGCGAGTTCTCGATGCTGCTCGCGCTCGCACAGCTCGGGGACACGATGATCGAGCTGATCGAGCCCCTCGAGGGGCCCAGTATCTACACCGAGCACCTCGATGAGCACGGCGAGGGGCTCCACCACGTCGCCTGCTTCGCGTTCGAGGACCCTCACGCCGTCGTCGAGGCGTTCGAGGACGCGGGGATGCCGGTGCTCCAGAGCGGGAACTACGAGGGCGTCGAGTTCTGGTACGTCGACACCGCGGACGAACTCAACGGGACGATCTTCGAGACCGCGGCGAACGTCGAGTCGCTTCCTGAACCCGACGCAACGTACCCGGAGTGAGCGATCCCAGCGACCCTTAGAGACGCTCCCAGGAGAGCTCCAGCGACAGGTCCTCGCGAAGCAGCTGCGAGACGTGACAGCCCCGCTCGCCGAGATCGACGATCCGCTCGAGCGTGTCGTCGTCGGCGTCGCTCTCGAGGCGAATCGTCGCGGCGAGCTGCTCGACGGCGCCGTGCTCGGGTTCGGCGTCGGTCGTGACGTCGATCTCGCCGACTGCGGCGTCGCGCTTTTCGGCCTGGAACCGAACCGAAAGCGAGAGGCAGGCCGCCAGTCCGCCGAGGAAGACGTCGACCGGGGTGGGACCGGTCTCCGAGCCGCCGGCGTCCTCGGGCTCGTCGTAGGACCACTCGAACGAGCCCGCCTCGATCCGGCCGGCCATCCCTTCGGGATTAGAGGCGGTGACGGTTCGGCCGGGCATCTCGGTTTCGGTCCCGTCCGCGCGGTCGACGTCCTCGGGGAGCAGCGACCACGGCTCCTCGACGCGCTCGATCAGCGTCTCGAGGAACCTGGCGGCGTCAGCGCCGTCGACGACCCGGTGGTCGAAAGAGAGGTCGAACGGGAGGTGACGGCGCCACTCGACCCCGTCGTCGGGGTCCCGCGTCGGTCGTTCGGCGACGGCGTCGACTCCGAGGATCGCGACCTGGGGCGGATTGATAACCGGATCGAACGACTCGACGCCCAGCACGCCGAGGTTCGTCACCGTGAACGTCCCGCCCCGCAGGTCGTCCATCGTGTACTCGCCCTCGAGGGCGGCCCCGACGAGCTCGCGGCGCTCGCGTGCGACCGTCTCGAGGGACTTCTTCTCGACGTTCCGGAGCACCGGGGCGATGAGCCCCTGTTCGATGTCGACGGCGACCCCGAGGTTGTGGTCCGCCCAGAGGCGGTGGGTGTCGTCCTCGAAGGTCGCGTTGAACGCGGGATGGTCCTCGAGAGCCGCCGAGACCGCGAGCAGGAGGACGTCCTGGACGGAGACGTCGGCGTCGAGGACGTCGTTCGCGGCGTCGGCCGCGGCGAACAGCGCCTCGGCGTCGGCCTCGCGGTGGGTCGTGACGTGGACGGCCTCGCGGTAGCTCTCGCCGAGCCGCGAGGCGATCGTGCGGCGCATCCCGTCGAAGGGCCGCTCCTCGCGGAGCGTTCGTCCGGCGTCGTCGACCGATTCGGCCGCACGCTCGACGTCGTCCTCGGTGACCGATCCCTGGTACCCCGTCCCTTCGACGGTCGCGAGGTCGACACCCAACTCCTCGGCGCGCTTGCGGGCCCGCGGAGAGGCCTGGACCGCCGTCGCTACGCCCTCGTTGGTCTCGGCCGCACGCTCGACGTCGTCCTCGGTGACCGCGCCCTGGTACCCCGTCCCCTCGATTCCCTCGAGCTCCACGCCGAGCTCCTCGGCCCGTTTCCGTGCGCGTGGCGAGACCTTGCCCGTGTCGGCGGCCGCCCCCGCCCCGGTCGCCGCCTCCGAGGTGGCACCGTCGGTCGCGGCTTCGGCACCCGAGTCCGCGTCCGCGGTCGCAGCAGGCGTCTCGCCGGCGTCAACGTCCTCGAGTTCGGCCTCGACCTCGGCCTCAAGGTCGCCGATATCCGCGTCGGCGGGAGCGACGATCCCGATCGGCGTCCCGGGCGGCACCGACTCGCCCGGCTCGAGGTAGGTTCGCCGGAGGACGCCGTCCTCGCGGGCGTCGATCTCACCGATGCTCTTCTCGGACTCGACCTCGGCGACGAGTTCACCCTCTTCGATCGTCTCGCCTTCCTCGACCGCCCACCCCAGCAGCTCCCCGCGTTCCATCTCCAGCCCGAGCTTCGGCATCTTGATAACATAACCCATGACCCATGATCGCACGACGAGCGAATAAAGCGTATCGGTGGCCGGGCCCGGAGCCGTCAGCGGTCGAACGCCGACGGACCGCCCGCCCGGTACCGGATCGTTCGTTATTTGTCGAATCGAACACTGGTAACGACCGCAGAAGCTCCTCCTAAATTGGATGGTTGTACATTCTTCACGATAGATGCATGGCAATCTATAGCAAAGGCTTTAGGCACGGTGAGACAAAAATTCGGATACGGCTGGCCACCTGGCCACTGATTTCAATGAGCGATGACGAACTCATCTGGCGAGTCTCAGGCGGTTCCGGAGACGGGATCGACTCGACGAGTCAGAACTTCGCGAAGGCGCTGATGCGCTCGGGGCTCGACGTATTCACACACCGCCACTATCCATCGCGGATCCGTGGCGGCCACACCTACGTCGAGATCCGGGCCGCAGCCGACGAGGTACAGTCACGGGGCGACGGCTACAACTTCCTCCTCGCGCTCGGGGACTCCTTCGCCCGGAACCCCCAGGAGGAAGCCTACTACGGCAACGAGGAGATCAAACCCCTCTCGGAGAACCTGGACGAACTCCGCGAGGGCGGTGTCATCGTCTACGACGAAGGGCTGCTCAGCGAGGACGACGTCGAAGAGCTCGAGTTAGAGGAGCGCGCCGAGGAGAACGACTGGCACGTCTACCCGGTCGACCTGCGCGGTCTCGCCAAGGAACACGGCCGCGAGGTCATGCGAAACACCGCCGGTATCGGCGTGACGGCGGCGCTGCTCGACATGGATCTCGAGCACATCGAGGACCTGATGTCCGACGCGATGGGCGGGGACGTCCTCGAGTCGAACCTCGAGATCCTCCACGAGGCCTACGAGATGGTCGACGACGACTTCGAGACGACCCACGACCTGCGCGCCCCCGAGGGGGACCACGACACCGAGCAGGCGCTGCTGTCGGGCTCGAACGCGATCGCCTACGGCGCGATCGACGCCGGCTGTCGGTTCATCGCCGGCTACCCGATGACGCCGTGGACGGACGTCTTCACGATCCTCAGCCAGAACTTCCCCGATATGGGCGGCGTCTCCGAGCAGGTCGAAGACGAGATCGCCGCGGCCGCGCTCGCAGTCGGTGCGAGCCACGCCGGCGTCAAGGCGATGTCCGGCTCCTCGGGCGGCGGGTTCGCGCTGATGAGCGAGCCGCTCGGCCTCGCCGAGATGACCGAGACGCCGGTCGTGCTCATCGAGTCGATGCGCGCCGGTCCCTCGACGGGGATGCCGACCAAACCCGAACAGGCCGACCTAGAGCACGTCCTCTACACGAGTCAGGGCGACTCCCAGCGCGTCGTCTTCGCGCCGGGTAACATCGAGGAGGCCTACGAGCAGACCCGACTGGCCTTCGACATCGCCTGGGACTACCAGATTCCGGCGATCGTCATCTACGACCAGAAGCTCTCGGGCGAGAACAAGAACGTCGACGTCGACTTTTTCGACCGCGAGCCCTCGCCGGATCTCGGCTCGACGCTGACCGAGGAGGAACTGAAGGAGGCCGCCCACGACGCCTCCGGGAAGTTCAAGCGGTTCGATTACAAGGAGGCGACGGACGGCGTCGCCTCGCGATCGATCCCCGGCCAGAAGGGCGGGCGCTACCTCGCGACCGGCAACGAGCACTCGCCGGTCGGTCACATCAGCGAGGACCCCGACAACCGCGTCTTCCAGATGGAGCGACGCCTCGAGAAACTCGAGCAGATCCGCGCGGAGCTCGACGAGGAACGTGACTCCACTCAGACCTACTTCGGGCCGGAGGAGGCCGACTACGGGATCATCACGTGGGGCTCCTCCCAGGGTGCCGTCGAGGAAGCGATCGAGCGCCTGAACGAGCAAGGCCACTCGGTAAAGGGCATCAGCGTCTCCGATATGATGCCTTTCGCCGAGACGGAGGTCACGGAGTTCCTCGAGAGCGTCGACGAGGCGATGGTCGTCGAGATGAACGCCACCGCGCAGTTCCGCGGCCTGATCCAGAAGGAGCTGGGTCGGTTCGGCGACAAGATGACCAGCCTCCTGAAGTTCAACGGCAACCCCTTCGAGCCCGCCGAGATCGTCGAGGGCTACGAAGTCAACCTGGCCGACGAGGACCGGCAGCCAGAGGCACAGGTGCGAATCGAACCCGCTGCAGGTGACTGAACAATGAGTGCATTCAACGCAATCGGTGAGGAACGAGAGATCGACCGGGACGAGTTTACGCCCGGTGTGGAACCGCAGCCGACCTGGTGTCCGGGCTGTGGCGACTTCGGCGTACTGAAGTCGCTGAAGCAGGCACTCCCCGAACTCGGCAAGAACCCGGAGGAGGTCCTGACGGTCACCGGAATCGGCTGTTCCGGCAAGCTCAACAGCTACCTCGACACGTACGGATTCCACACGATCCACGGCCGCTCGCTGCCCGTCGCCCGCGCGGCGAAGCTGGCCAACCCCGAGCTCGAGGTCATCGCCGCCGGCGGTGACGGCGACGGCTACGGGATCGGCGGCAACCACTGGATCCACTCGGCCCGCGAGAACCACGACATCACGTACATCGTGTTCAACAACGAGATCTTCGGGCTGACGAAGGGCCAGACCTCGCCCACCAGCCCGAAGGGCCACAAGTCCAAGACCCAGCCCTCCGGCAGCGCGAAGACGCCGCTGCGACCGCTGTCGACGTCGCTGAACGCCGGTGCGAGCTACATCGCCCGCACCGCCGCGGTCAACCCCAACCAGGCAAAGGAGATCATCAAGGAAGCCATCGAACACGACGGCTTCGCCCACGTCGACTTCCTGACCCAGTGTCCGACCTGGAACAAGGACGCCCGCCAGTACGTCCCCTACATCGACATCCAGGACTCCGAGGACTACGACCACGACATGAACGACCGCGCCGAGGCCGCCGAGATCATGCGTGAGACCGAGGACGTCCTCAACGAGGGGACCGTCCTGACGGGTCGGTACTACGTCGACGAGGACCGTCCGTCCTACACCGAGGAGAAAAAGGCCGTCGGCGAGATGCCCGACCAGCCCCTGGCCGAGCGGTACTTCGACGAGGACGCCGAGTGGGAGCGCAGCTACGACCTGCTCGAGCGCCACAAGTAGACCGACACCCCGAGCGATCTTTTTCGAGGTTGTATCCGAGCCGACAGAAATATCGTTCGAGAGGGTGACGTATCGGGTATAGATCCGGCTCGACGGTACCGGCTCTCGATGCTCGTCCTCGGGGGCTGTGCGTTCGTCTACGGGGGCGTCGGGTTCGTCCGTGACGGATGGGTGGCGCGATTCCGGGGCCCGGGCGAACGCTGCTCGTCGCCGGCGGCGCCGTGACCCTCGTCACCTTCGCGACCGGAATCGACGGGACGGAAGCGGAAACCGCCAGACAGAACGCCGGAATCGCTACGTCGGGGCGTCGATGGCCGCGGTCGGGACGGGGGTGGTCCTGCTCGGGACGGTCCTTGGAGTGTTCTGAGCACGCTCCGGTCTCGCTTCGACTCGCTCACTCCATCGCGTCGTCGTCGTCCGGCTCGTACCCCCACCCCTGCGCGAACCGCTTCGTGAGCGAGCTCAGGACCAGCAGGGCGACGAGCAGACCGCCGAACGCCGTCGAGGAGAACCCGTACAGCAGCTGGTGGACGCCGTAGGCGACGGTCGCCAGTCCCATCAGCAGGGCCGTCGTCCCGGCCCGTCGCGAGACGTAGTCGGGATCGACGTCCTCGTCGTAGTGAACGTGCAGATCGGCCCGCCCGCCGAACGCGATCAGGACGGCGGGGGCGAGGATGACGAGCCCACAGCAGATCCAGAACGCTCCTAGCAGGACGTTCGCGTCGACCATCGACGGCCATCGGCGGAGCGAGCGAATAAATCCGGCGATCGTTCGACCGGAAGCTTCACTCATGGGAGCCGACGTTTTCGAATACAAAAGTTATTTTCCGCCCGGAGCAAAACTATACCGTATGAGCACCCAAGCGACGGAAGACCGCATCCTTGCGGTCCTCGAGGAGGACGCACAGGCGTCCTACGCCGAGATCGCCGAGCGGGCCGACGTCTCGAAGCCGACGGTTCGCAAGTACATCAACCAGCTCGAGGAGGAGGGGGTCATCGTGGGCTACTCGGCCGACGTCGACCCGAAGAAGCTCTCCAGCCAGACGATCGCGTTGGTCGGGCTCGACGTGGCCAGCGAACGCTACGTCGAGGCGACGAAGACGATCAAGGAACTCGAGGAAGTCGAGGCCCTCTACAGCTCCAGCGGCGACCACATGCTGATGGCCGAGGTCCGCGCCGAGGACGGCGACGCGCTCGGCGAGATCATCTCCGAGGAGCTGCTCGAGATCGAGGGCGTCACGGCCGCCCACCCCTCGTTCCTCCAGGAACGGCTCAAGTAACGGCCTCGAGTGCACCGTCGGCTCCGTCGCTTTTCGCCGTTCGCCCTGCTACGTTCTCCCGACTCACCCGGTCCGTCGGATCAATATGCGCTCGGCGCGTAGCTGCCGCCGTGACCGAGACGATACTGCTGGATATGGACGGCGTCGTCCTCGAGGGACCGGGGACGCCGCAGTCGGTCTACGACCGCGCGGCCGACACGGCTGCGGCCGAGCTCGGGCTTGAGCCGACGGACCGACAGCGTGCTGATCTCCGCGCCCACGGCTACGAGACCGTCGAGTCCGCCTGTTGCGCTCTCGGCGCGGATCCCCGGGAGTTCTGGCGGCGAAAGGAGGCCGCGGCCTCCCGGCTCGCAGCCGATCGAATCCGTTCGGGCGAGCGGGCCCGCTACGAGGACGTCGCGGCCCTGGAGTCGCTCGCCGAACGGGCGACGCTCGCGCTCGTCAGCAACAACCGCCACGAGACCGTCCGGTTCGTCGCCGACCACCTTCCGGTGCCGTTCGCGGCCGCCAGAGGACGGGATCCCACGCCCGAAGGGTTCTGTCGTCGCAAACCCGACCCCCATCTCCTCCGGGAGACCCTCGACGAGCTGGGGATCGAGGCGGGGCTCTACGTCGGCGACCGCGAGACCGACGTCCTCGCCGCCGAGGAGGTGGGCCTCGAGGCCGCCTACCTCAGACGCCCCCACAACGCCGACGTACCGCTGCCCGAGGACGCGGCCTACGAGATCGAGTCCCTCGGGGAGCTGGGCAACGTCCTCGAGAAGCGGTAAGCAGCGGCCGATAGGCGCGCGCTTTTCCCCTCGACGCCCCTACCGAGGGCATGGCCACCTACGAGCGCGAGACGCGCGTCGACGCGCCGCTCGAGGACGTCTGGCAGTTCTACTCGCGAGTGTCGGGGCTCGAGGCGGTGACGCCGGGCTGGATGGGACTGACCGTCGACTCGGTCGTCGGTCCCGACGGGGAGCCGGAGCCGGGCGTCCTCGAGGCCGGCTCGCGGGTCACGCTGTCGACCCGCCCGTTCGGCGTCGGACCGCGCCAGCAGTGGACGTCGGTGATCACCGAGCGCGAACGGGCCGACGGGACGGCCTACTTCCGCGACGAGATGGTCGACGGCCCGTTCGAGCGGTGGGTCCACACCCACGCCTTCTACGGCGACGGCGACGAGACGCTCCTGCGGGACCGCGTCGAGTACGAGCTCCCGCTGGGTCCGCTCGGCAGGGCGGCGACGCCGTTCTCGCGGGTCGGCTTCGAGACGATGTTCCGGGCTCGTCACCGGCTGACGAGGGACGAACTCGAGTAGCCGATCGACGGACGAACCACGCCTGTTTTGATCGCGGCGTCGCTACCCTGCTCTATGAGTTCGCACGATCGCCGACCGGTCGCTCGCCGACGGCTACTGGGCGTCCTCGGCGCGGGCGTTTGCGTCGGCACCGCGGGGTGTCTGGACGATGACGACGGTGACGACGATGGCGACGGGGACGGGGACGAGGACGCGGACGACGGCGAACACCCGAACGCGCCCCACATCGAGGAGTCGGGCGACAACCCCCTCGAGTTCCAGCAGAGCCAGAGCTGTGTCGTCTGTGCGATGACGCCGACGGACTACCCCGACTGGCACAGCCAGCTCGCCCACGAGAACGACGAGCGGGCGATCTTCTGTTCCTCGGGCTGTATGACCGCCTACCTCGCCGACGTCCCGGTCGACTCGGAGATCGTCGGCGCCTGGACGGTCGACTACGAGACCGGCGACTTGATCGACGCCACGGAGGCCCACTTCGTGATCGTCACCGACGAAGACGGCGTCGACGACGAGGTGATGGGGCTGAACCCCCGCGCGTTCGCCGACGAGGACGACGCCCTGGACTACCTCGAGGAGTGGGACGCCGAGGAGCTCACGGCGGACGACGTGGTCGGCTTCGGCGAGATCGACGCCGACGTCGCCTCGATCTACCGGGACGGGCGGTTTCCGGAGAGTTGAGCCAGTTCGAGCCCCGCAGACGGCGAGCACGAACCGCGCCGCGAGGACGGTCGGGATCGGTGCCGACTTCGAGGATCCGACAGCGGCCCCGCTGAACGGGCACCGGAAGGCGTTTGTGCCGCTCACGTATTGTGACACGACGTGAACGGGTACGGGTCCGATCTCGAGGTGACGCCGCTTGGCGCCCTCGCCTTCGCGATCTTCGCTGCGAGCACGAGCGCCATCCTGGTGCGCTGGAGCGGTGCCCCCAGCTCGGTCGCCGCCTTCTACCGGGTCCTGTTTACGACGGCGATCGTCGCGCCGATCGCTCTGGTGTGGTACCGCGAGGAGTTCGCCCGCCTCTCGCGGCGGGATCTGGGGTTTGCGATCGTCGCCGGCGTCGCGCTCGCGGTCCACTTCGCGGCCTGGTTCGAGAGCCTGAATCACACGAGCGTCGCCGCCAGCGTGACGCTGGTCCAGACCCAACCCATCTTCGTCGCCCTCGGTGCAGCGCTGGTGCTGGGCGAGCGCGTCAACCGCGAGACCGTCGTCGGCATCGTCGTTGCCCTGCTCGGGGCGACCGCGATGTCGCTTGGCGACGCCGGCGAGGCGCCGATCTCGGACGCGACCATGTACGGCAACGCGCTGGCCGTGCTCGGGGCCGTCACCGTCGCGGGCTACGTCCTCGCGGGGCGGTCGATCCGGCAACGCGTCTCGCTGTTTCCGTACGTGACCGTCGTCTACGCGGCCTGCTCGCTGACGCTCGCGCTCCTCGTGGGCGCGCAGGGCCACGCGTACCTCGCGTACCCCCCACGGGAGTGGCTGCTCTTTCTCGGGATGGCGATCGGTCCCGGCATCTTCGGGCACACGATCGTCAACTGGGCGCTGAAACACCTCGAGTCGGTCGTCGTCAGCGTCACCTGGCTGGGCGAACCGATCGGCGCGACGCTGCTGGCGCTGGTCTTGCTCGCGGAGGTCCCCGACGCGATCACGGTCGGCGGCGGGCTCGTCGTCCTCGCGGGCATCTACGTGACGACGATCGAACGGGAACGGCGCCGGAGCTCGTAGCTCACTCCGAGAGCGTCTCGAGGTAGGCTCTGCCGTCGTCGGTGATCACGTAGACGCCGCCCGAGATCTGCCGGACGTGACCCTCGGACTGGAGCTCGTAGCAGCGTTCGGTGATCGTCACGGGGTGGGTCTCGAACTCGTCTGCTAGCGTCACCATCTCGGCCGGTCCCCGCTCGGCAAGCGTAGCTAACAGCGCTTGATCCGAGCAACCTTGCATGTGTGCTATTACCTCACACAGCAATAAGGAATATAAGGATTTCGACGCGGACGGCGATCGCTCGCGCCGCCACGGGCGGCAGCCGTTCTCCGAAGCGAATCTGATCGGTAGCTAGCTCCTCCCGAGCTAGGTTATCGTCGTCGCCGTCGTAGCTCGTATCGGTGAGTCAGCGATGGCCACGAGAGAAGAAACAACGAGAGAGCGCGTCGAGCCTACCTCGCCGCTGCTGGACGTCATCACGAACGAGGTGCCGGTCGTCACCCGACTCGAAATCGAGTGAGACACCGTCTTTCGGAACGACCTTTTTCGACGGCCCTACCCCGGTAACGTCGCCGTCACCGCGTGACACCACCGTGAGGGAAGCGTCTCAAGGACCGAGCTCGTAGCGGCGGTATGGCACCCGAAACCCCCGGCCTCCACCACGTGACCGCGATCGCGGGCGATCCGCAGCGCAACGCCGACTTCTACGTCGGTACGCTGGGACTGCGCCTCGTCAAGCGGACCGTCAACCACGACGATCCCGGCACCTACCACCTCTACTTTGGCGACGGGGAGGGGACGCCCGGGACGAACGTCACCTTCTTTCCGTGGACCGACGAGGGCCGTCCCGGGCAGTTCGGCGCGGGTCAGACGAAGACGACCGCCTACCGCGTGCCGTCGGCGTCGGTCGACTACTGGCGCGATCGCCTCGAGTCGCGGGGCGTCGCGGTCGACGTCGCGGAGCGGTTCGGCGAGACGGTCCTCCGGTTCGAGGACCCGGACGGGATCGAGTTCGAGCTCGTCGCCACAAGCGAGGCGCATTCGGTCTCGGACAGCGCGAGCGGCGGCTCGAACGCGACGCCGTGGACCGACGGCCCGGTCCCGACCGACCACCAGCTCCGGGGCTTTCACGGCGTGACCCTCGCGGTCGACTCGATGGCGCCGACCGCGGCCGTGCTGACCGACGTGCTGGGGTACGAGCTCGCGGACGAGGCCGAGGGCCGACGGCGCTATCGGAGCGCGGCGGGCGGTCCGGGATCGATCGTCGACCTCGTCGAGACCGACGCCGGACGCGGTCGGATGGGCGTCGGCACGGTCCACCACGTCGCGTTTTCGGTCGCCGACGTCGAGGAACAGGCGGCGTGGCGCGAGGCCTTCGCCGACCACGGGCTCTCGCCGACCGAGGTGATCGACCGGAAGTACTTCCGCTCGATCTACGTCCGCGAGCCCGGCGGCGTCCTCGTCGAGATGGCGACGACGGGCCCCGGGTTCGCCGTCGACGAGGACGCCGCGGAACTCGGCTCCGAGCTCGTTCTCCCCGACCACCTCGAGGACGAGCGCGAGCGGATCGAGGCCCAGCTGCCGCCGTTTGACGGGCCGACCGTCGACGCGGACGACTGAGCCGGGCCGCACCGCGACCGGGCCGGCTGACGCCGCTGGTCCTTTTTACTGCGATCCCGTCCTACGGGGAGCCATGACCGCACCCGACGCGACGACGCGCGATCCGGCCTTCCGGTTCGAGTACCACCCCGCGACGATCAGGTTCGGCGCGGGCTGTGTTGACGATCTCGCGGACGAACTCGAGCGACGCGGCCTCGAGCGCGCGCTGGTGGTCTGTGGCTCCACTGTCGGGAGCACGCCCGACGTGATCGACCCAGTCCGCGAGGGGCTGGGCGATCGGCTGGCTGGCGTCTTCGACGAGACGACGCCCGACAAGCGCCTCGGGACCGCCTTCGACGGGCTCGATCGCCTCGAGGACGCCGGCGCCGACGCCATCGTCGCCCTCGGAGGCGGGAGCAGCCTCGACGTCGCGAAGACGATCGCCGTCCTCGCGGGGAGCGACCGCCCGCGCGATCGGATCGCCGAGGAGTTCGCCCAGACGGGGACGATCGACGTCCCCGACGATCCGACACCGATCGTCGCGATCCCGACGACGCTGGCCGGCGCCGACCTCTCGACGGGCGCCGGGATCACCGCCGCGCCCGACTCGGGGCTGGTCGACGAGGAGCTCGGCGGCGGGATCTCCGACCCCGGGCTGATGCCGACCGCGGCCGTCTACGACCCCGAACTGGTCGCAACGACGCCGGACTCGATCCTCGCGGGCTCGGCCATGAACGGGTTCGACAAGGGTCTCGAAACGATCTACGCGGCCGACGCGACCCCGGTGACCGACGCGACGGCCAGGCACGGCCTCGAGAAACTCGAGGACGGACTTGAGGCGTTCGGGCAGGGCGAGCGCGACCGCGAGGTCTACGAGACGCTGCTCGAAGGACTCGTCCTCGTCCAGTACGGGATCTCCCGTCCCGACGGAACGACGCTGTCGGTCGTCCACGCCTTCGGCCACGGGCTGCGGGACGCCTACGACCTCCAGCAGGGGGTCGCCCACGCCGTCGTCGTCCCTTACGTCCTCCGCTACCTCTTCGAGCACGAGGACGTCGACGCGCGGGCCGGGCTGCTCGCGAACGCGCTGGGGGTCGGCGAGGCCGCGGACCACGGCGCCGCGGTCGTCGACCGGGTCGCGACACTGCGCGACGAGCTCGGCCTCCCCGCCCGCCTGCGGGACCTCGAGCCCGTCACGGACGACGACTTCGCCGCCGTCGCGGAGGCGATCCTCGCCGACGGCTTCATGGCCAACGCGCCGCCGGGACTGGACCCGACCGCCGAGGAGATCGAGGACGTCCTCGAGAAGGCCTGGTAGTTCGTCAGTAGCTGGGAGTACGCGTTCTCTGTTCGGGCGAGTCGGAATAGCTCGAACTGTTACGTAGAGCGTGCGTATGGAACGGAGCGGGTCGGAGAAGCGTACGCCGAGCGAAGCGAGGCGTTTCACCGACGGCGAGCCTGACGGGCGAGCCGTCGGCCTTTTTTCATCGAACTTTTTTGCCGGGGGTTGAGGCTGACGCCGAAGGCGTCAGCCGATGCCCCCGGTAAAAAAGTTCGCTGTACGTAACGCGAGTTTCGTTCGAGAGTGCGAACTGTGCTACTATCTACTGCTATCGCTCGAGGTCGGCCGACGCGGGCGGTTCGACGCCCCGTCGTTGCGGTTCCATCCCGTCGTGGAGCGGCGAGACGAGCCTGAGCAGGGAGACGACGAGCACCGTTGTTCCGGCCGCGAGGACGAAGAGGACGGTCGGCGCAGCGAGGTGGACGACCTCGAGGACGGAGAGTCCGAACCCCCCGGTGGCAAGCGAGACGACGGTCCAGCCGCCGAGCTCGTCGGGGACGGCCGCGAGCAGCCACTCCCGGAAGAGGATCGCGTAGGCGAACCCGGCCCAGACGCCGACGGCGAGCGCGAGCCAGCTCTCGCCGGGCGCGAGCCCGCCCAGATCGCCGGCCGCGAACCAGGCGAACAGCGGCAGTCCGACGAGCAAGACGAGGAACTCGCCCACCCGTCCCGACGGGGTGATCCAGTCGCCGTCCTCGTCGCGGCACCGGTCGAGCGGGGTCCGCGTCATCACTCGTCGGTTCGACGACGACCAGGTTGAATGTTTCCCGCACCGACACCTCTCTCGGCGACGGACCGCGAACCCCCTCGCATACCAGCACGCCTCTCCGGAAGCGCGGGATACTCCGGTCCGGAGCCCGTCCGTCGAAATACGATGAGCGAGATGACCGCCCACGTGCTCGAGGAGTACGGCGATCCGGACAACTTCGCAGAGACGACCGTCGAGGTCCCCGATCCCGGCCCGGAGGAGATCCGCGTCGAGGTCGCCGCGACCAGCCTCAACCCGGTCGACTACAAGATCCGCCGGGGCGACCTCGCCGATATCGGTCCCGAGATGCCCGCCATCTTGCACTGTGACGTCTCGGGGGTCGTCGACGCCGTCGGCGAGGACGTCGAGGACTTCGAGGCGGGCGACGAGGTTTACGGGATGCCCGGCGGCGCGGGCCGCCAGGGCGCGCTCGCGGAGTACGTCGTCGGCCACGCGGGGACGTTCGCACACGCTCCCGAAGCGATTTCGCTCGAGGAGAGCGCGGCCCTGCCCGTCGTCGCGCTGACCGCCTGGGAGATGCTCGCCGACAAGACGACCGTCGACATCGACGAGGAGGTGCTGGTCTACGGCGCCAGCGGCGGCGTCGGCCACATCGGGGTGCAAGTCGCGAAGTGGTTCGGCGGCGAGGTGACCGCGACGGGCTCGAGCGACGCCAAGCTGGAGCTGGCGGCGGAGCTGGGCGCCGACGCGACCGTCGACTACACCGAAACAGACGTCGAGCGCTACGCCGCCGAGCACGCCAGCGGCGACGGGTTCGACACCGTTTTCGACCCGATCGGCGACGACCACCTCGAAACGGCGTTCGAGGCGGTGCGGCCGTTCGGGACCGTCGTCACGACCGAATCGAGCGCGGCCGGGGAGCTCGACCTCTCGCCGATGCACATGAACTCCCTCGAGCTCGGCGTCGTGCTGGTCATCCTCCCGGTGATACTCGGCGAGCGCCAGGAACGGATCGGCGAGGAGCTCGCCGACATCGCGGCGCTGGTCGACGACGGCGCGGTCGAACCGCATATCGACAAGCGGTTCGGGTTCGACGAGGTTGCCGACGCCCACCGCCTGGGCGAGGACGGCGACTTCGTCGGAAAGCTGCTGCTGGTCAACGAGTAGGTCCCGTCGACCCCCGCTGTCAGCCGGGGGCGACGTAGGCGAGGACGTCTCCGGAGCTGATCTCGTCGTCCTCGTCGCGTTCGACCGCGACCAGCTCCCCATCGGCGGGGGCGGGCACGTCGACGCTGACTTTCTCGACCTGGATCTCGCAGATCGCCTCGCCTTCCTCGACGTGTCGGCCCTCCCGGGTGAACCAGTTGACGACGACGCCTTCCTCCTCCTCGACGTCCTCGGGCCAGGCGTCGCTCGCGGCGACGGCGACGCGGTCGTCGGTCCCGCTCATGCGTCGTGGGCGGAGCGAACCGCGCTCTCGATGTCCTCGCTATCCGGAACGACCTCGTTTTCCATCGGGCGGGCGTACGGCAGCGGCACGTCCGGCACTGCGACCCGCTCGACGGTCTCGAGGTCGGCGAGGCCGCCCTCGGCGACGCTGGCGATTATCTCGCCGGTGACGCCGTAGGACTGGTAGTCCTCGTCAACGACGACCAGCCGGCCCGTCTTCGCGACCGACTCGCGGATCGTCTCCGTGTCGAGCGGTACCAGGGTCCGGAGGTCGATCACCTCGGCGTCGATCCCGTCTTCGGCGAGGGCGTCGGCGGCCTCGAGCGCCCGGTGGACGTGCAGACCGAGCGTGACGACGGTGACGTCTTCCCCCTCGCGTTTGACGTCGGCGCTGCCGAAGGGGATGGTATACTCCTCCTCGGGCACCGGCGTCTTCGGCCCATCGGGGGCGGGCAGCCAGCCGATCCCCATCAGGCGCTTGTGGAAGAGGTAGACGACGGGGTCGTCGTCCCGGATGGCGTTGTGCATCAGCCCCTTCGCGTCGTAGGCCGTCGAGGGAACGACGACCTTCATCCCCGGCAGGTGGGCGAAGGTGCCGTACAGCGTCTGGGAGTGCTGGGCGGCGTCGTTGTACGTGCCCCCGACCGCGGCCGTCAGCACCATCGGGACGTTGACCGCCCCGCCGCTCATGTAGGTGTTTTTCGCCAGCTGGTTGTAGATCTGGTCCATCGCGACCCCGAAGAAGTCGACGAACATCAGCTCCGCGATGGGGCGCATCCCCTCCTGTGCGGCGCCGACGGCCGCCCCGAGGTAGGCCGTCTCGCTGATCGGCACGTCCATCACCCGATCGCGGCCGAACTCCTCGAGCAGTCCCTCGGTGCTGTCGAAGATGCCGCCGTAGTCGGCGACGTCCTCGCCCATGTAGAAGACCTCGTCGTCCTCGCGCATCTCGTGGGCGATGCCCTCGACCATCGCGCGGCTCATCGTCAGTTCGCGCTCGACCGCCTGCCGTCGTTCCTCCTGGGCCATCAGTCGTCACCCCCGGCGAGTTCGTGGCTCGGCTCCTCGCTCGTCACGCCCGACGGCGGGTTGACGAAGACGTCCTCGTAGGCCGCGTCCGGATCGGGCTCGGGCTGCTCTTTCGCCCACTCGATGGCCTCGTCGACGCGCTCGCGGGCGTCCTCGCGGATCGTCTCGAGCTCGTCGTCCGGGACGTCCTCGTTCCGGAGCTCGTCGGCGAGCCGCTCGATCGAGTCCCGCTGCTCGGCGGCCGCGACGTCCTCGTCCGGGCGGTAGCTCTCGGGGTCGCCCATGAAGTGGCCCATCCGCCGGTGGACCTGCACCTCGAGTAGCGTCGGCCCGTTACCGGCTCGCGCCCGGCCGACGGCATCCCTCGCGGCGTCGTAGACCGCCGTCGCGTCGTCGTAGTCGACGCGGACGCCCGGCATGTCGAACCCGCCGGCACGCTGAGAGCCGTCGGCGACGTCGGTGACCCGTTCTTTGGGCATGCTGATCGCCCAGTCGTTGTCCTCGATGACGAAGACAACGGGCAGCTGCTGGACGGCCGCGAGGTTCAGGGACTCGAGGAAAGCGCCCTGGCTGATCGCCCCTTCACCGAGGTAGGCGACGGCCACGCTGTCCTCGTTGCGCTTTTTCGCCGCGAGCCCCGCGCCGACCGCGGGCGGACAGCCCTGGGCGATGATGCCGCTGCAGGCAAAGCCCGCGTCGGGGTCGAACAGGTGCATGTGACCCCCTTTCCCGCTGCTCAATCCGGTCTCCCGGCCGAATATCTCCGCGGTCATCCGTTTCAGATCGACACCCTTCGCGATCGCGACGTGGTGAGGACGGTGGGGTGCCGTCACGGTGTCGTCGTCGCGCAGGTGTTGGCAGACGCCGACGGCGGCGGCCTCCTGGCCGGCCGCGAGATGTAACTCGCCGGGGATCGGCCCGGCCGAGATGTCGAACGCCGGCTGTTTTCCCTCGAGGTACTCCTCCTGGAGCCGTTCCTCGTAGTACCGTGCCGTCACCGCGTCCTCGAACATTTCACGTAACTCGCTAACAGCCACCATGATGTACGCTACCACTATCGAGGCGAATTGACATATAGGTAGCGTCCGTCGAGCCGCCGAAACCGCAGGAGACGGCAGACAACGTATACTCGGGCGCACGAATACGATCGCATGAGCGTCATCGTCGAGTTCACCATTGCAACCGAGGAGTTCGTCTTCGGTTCGGCGCTCGAGACGGTCGAGCACATGGAGATCGAACTCGAGGCGATCGTCCCCGTCGGGGGGCAGGTCGTGCCGTACTTCTGGGCGACCGGGGAGGGGTTCGAGGCGTTCGAACACCACGTCGGCTCGGACTCGGATATCGAGAGCATCAGCCAGATCGATCGGCTCGACGGCACCGCGCTGTACCGGGCAGTGTGGTCCAGCGGCGCCGACGGACTCCTTCGAGGACTCGCCGAGACGGAAGCCGTCGTCCTCGAGGCGATGACGACGGAGGCGGGCTGGTACTTTAGAGTCCGGTTTCCGGGCAACAAGGAGGTAAAGCGCTTTTCGGAGTACTGCACCGAGCGGTCGATCTCGATTCGCGTCGGTCGGGTCCACCCGCTCGCAGAGGCCTCGCGGGCGGGGCGGCGCTTCGAGCTCACGCCCGGTCAGCACGAGGCGATCGTCCTCGCCGTCCGGCGCGGATACTTCGAGGTGCCGCGAGAAACCGATCTCAGCGCGATCGCCGACGAGCTGGGAATCTCCCAGCAGGCCGCCTCCGAGCGCGTCCGCCGTGGCGCCAACGCGGTGCTTCGGGCCGCCCTCCCGATCCCGCGGTCGGAGTGAGCGACTCTCGACCCGGTCCCGCTATAAACTGGTTGTCGTAACTACCCGACGTTGGAAATCGAACGACGCTCTTGTCCGAGTTGCGATGGCTCCCAACCACGACGTCTCCGACGCGGTCGACGGTCTCCACGACGTCTGCTCTCACCGGACTCGGCGACGGCTCCTCCGCGTGCTCCGGACGCGCTCCGAGACGACGCTCGAGGACGTCGCCGCGGAGCTCGCCGAGGGCGGGGACGACACACAGGCTCGAGAACGAGCCCGGATCGAAGTCGCGCTCTACCACTGTCACTTGCCGAAGATGGCGGACCGGGACGTGATCGAGTACGATTCCGAGAGCGGGAGGATTCGAACGACAGAGGCCACACGCGTCGCCTGGAGGCTGCTCCAAGCGCGAGAGGAAGCGATTCGTTCGAACCGCGACGACGACCGGTGATCGACCGGCGCTACCGGAGGCCGGCGATCACGAGGACGATCCCTAACAACGCCCCGACCACGACGAGCCCGACGCCCGTGGCGCCGATCATCTCGGCCGACGTCCAGCCGGTGATCTGCTCCTCGTAGAGCATCGCTCCCGCCGAGACGACCAGCGAGAGTCCCGCGCCGAAAATAGTCGTCGCCAGATCTACGCCGAACGGGTTTCCGATATCGACCATACCGACGGTGGACTGTCGGCGCGGATACGGTTCGGGCCGTCTCTCGCAGACGCTATTTATATCCTGTTGAGCGATCTTTCAGCGCGGACGAACGAGACCGTCGACGGGTCGCGTCAGGGTTCGTCCTCGTCGTCGCGCTCGTCGGGGCCGCCGCCAGTCTCGTTTTCCTCGTCGATCGGGCCACCGCCCCCGCCGTTGGAATCGTTCGCTTCGTCCGGGTGGTCGGGCTGTTCGTCGTCGCCGTTGCCGTCGTCGTCGCCACAGCCGGCCAGCGCGGCCAGCGAGCCGACGGCGGCCAGGCCGGTGAGTCGCATCGCGTCTCTGCGTTCGAGGGTCGACTGTGAGTCCTCGGTCATCGGATACGTCGAGGTTCTCGACTCGTGGGGATAGCCCTCCTGCTTGCGGGATCGAACGCCTTTTGCGACGGGGTCGGGTATATTTCCCCGATGGACGTACTGATCGTCGGTGCGGGCGCCATGGGAACGTGGTTCGGCGACGCCGTCGACGCCGAGGTCGCCTTCGCCGACGTCGATCCCGCAGCCGCGACCGCGGCCGCGAACACCGTCGGGGGTGAGGCCGTCCCCCTCGAGGACGACACGACCTACGACGTCGTCTGTATCGCGGTGCCGCTCTCGCACGCCGACGGGGCGATCGCCGACCACGCCCCGCGGGCCGACGCGGCGATCGTCGACGTCTCGGGGGCGATGGTCGACCCGCTCGCGGCGATGGCCCGCCACGCCCCCGACCGCGAGCGCGCGAGCCTCCACCCGCTGTTTGCTCCCGAGCGGGCGCCCGGCTCGATCGCCGTCGTCCGCGAGGACGCGGGGCCGACGATCGAGACGCTGCTCGCGGCCCTCAAGGACCGGGGCAACGAGCTCGTCGAGACGACCCCGCAGGAACACGACGAGGCGATGAAGACGGTCCAGTCGGCGACCCACGCCGCCGTCCTGGCGTTCGCGCTGTCGGCCGAGGACGTTCCCGAGGGGTTCGAGACGCCGGTCTACGAGGAACTGCGCGCGCTCGCACGGCAGGTGACCGCGGGGACGCCGCGGGTCTACGCCGACATCCAGGAGGCGTTCGACGGCGCCGAGGCCGTCGCCGACGCCGCCCGGGCGCTCGCGGAGGCCGATCACGACGAGTTCGAGACGCTGTACGCCGAGGCCGCACGCAAGCTACGCGAGGAGGCTGATCAGGAATGACCGACCAACGCGAGGCGATCCGTTCGAACGCGAAGTACCTGCGAAACGTCCGCCCGATCGACCCCGAGGAGATCTGTGACTACGTCGAGGGCAACCCCCACCCGGCGGTCGTCCGCCAACACCTCCGGGAGGAGGCCGTCTCGCTGGGCCTGCTCGAGCGCGAGGACGGCACCTTCGTCCCCGTCGACGACGAGCCCGTGAGCCCACGCCGGGGGCCGGTCGAACGCTTCCCCGCCCGCTACGAGGAACGACTGGAGGACCTGCTCGTCGACCGGTACGGCGTCGACTGGCACCGCGACGCAACGGGCCAGCTGCTTCGGTCGACGATCCGTCGGTTCAAATCCCGCTACCTCGAGGGCCGTCCCGTCGAGTACGACGACGACGTCGCGGCGGGGTACGCGATCTATCACCTCCCGGGCTACTACGCCGCAATCCAGTACGCGCTCGACGACCTGGCCGAGCGGAGCCTGCTGGACCGGGAGCTGCGCGTCCTCGATATCGGCGCCGGGGTCGGCGGCCCCGCGCTCGGGCTCTGTGACTACCTCCCCGACGACGTCGTCGTCGACTACCACGCGATCGAACCCAGCGCAGCCGCCGACGTCCTCGAGGGGTTGCTCGCGGAAACGGGTCGGAACGTCCACGCGACGATCCACCGCGACCCCGTCGAGGACGTCGACCTCGGCGCGCTCGGCGGCGACGACGGGTTCGACCTCGTCCTCGCCTGCAACGTACTGAGCGAGGTCGCCGATCCCGAGGCGGTCGCCCGCTCGGCGCTTTCGGCGCTGACGCCCGACGGGACCTTCCTGGCGATGGCGCCTGCGGACAAGAACACGAGCGTCGAGCTCCGGGCGCTCGAACGGGAGCTCGAGGGGACGACCGTTCCCGGGGCGGCCGGCGAGAGCGAGGACTCGGACCGGGAGGTCACCGTCTACGGCCCGACAGTCCGGCTCTGGCCCGGGGCGACGCCGACCGACCGCGGCTGGTCGTTCGACGTCCGGCCCGATCTGGCGGTGCCGTCGTTCCAGCGCCGACTCGACGAGGCGACGCCGGCGGACGACGACGACCACGCCCCCGGCGAGTTCGTCAACGTCGACGTCCAGTTCTCCTACTCGCAGCTGCGCCTCGACGGACGGCGCCGCGTCGAGATCGCCCTCGAGACCAGCGACTGGGCGAAGCTGGCCGAGACCGAGCGCCACGTCACCAACCGGATCGATCTGGCCGCGGCGAAGCTCAGCCGCTCGCTGTCGGACGCGGGCGCGAACCCCCTGTTCAAGATCAGCGACGGCAGCGAGGACGTCGATCACTACGCCGTGCTCACCCGGGAGAGCGCGCTCAACCGTGCGCTGCTCGAGGCCGACTACGGCGAGGTGCTCACGTTCGAGGGCGTCCTCGCGCTGTGGAACGACGACGAGGAGGCGTACAACCTGGTCGTCGACGAGGAGACGGTCGTCGATCGGATCGGATAACGGTGCTCGTTCCGGAGCGCTTTTCGCGACCCCGTTCGAGGACGCCGACATGAGCGAGCCTCTCGAGATCCTGTTGACCAACGACGACGGGATCGACAGCACGGGGATTCGGGCGCTGCACGACGCCCTCGCCGAGCACGCAAACGTCACCGTCGTCGCGCCCGCGAACGACCAGAGCGCCTGCGGGCGATCGATCTCCCACGCGGTCGACGTCCGGGAGCACGAGCTCGGCTACGCCGTCGAGGGGACGCCCGCCGACTGCGTCGTCGCGGGACTCGCGGAGCTGGGTCCCGACCCCGACCTCGTCGTCGCGGGCTGTAACGAGGGGGCCAACCTCGGCGAGTACGTCCTCGGGCGATCGGGGACGATCAGCGCGGCCGTCGAGGCCGCCTTCTTCGACGTGCCGGCGATCGCAACCTCGCTGTACGTTCCGCTCGGGGACATCACGTTCGACGAGATCGACCTCGAGCCCGCCGACTTCGCCGAGGCCACCCGCGTTACCTCCTACCTCGCCGAACACGCCCTCGACGCGGGCGTGTTCGACCACGCGGCGTACCTGAACGTCAACGTCCCGCTTCCGGACACGGACCCGGCCCCGGTCGAGATCACCAGACCCTCGAAGCGCTACGAGATGGACGCCGAGCGAAACGGCGACGCCGTCCACCTCACCGACCGGATCTGGGAGTCGATGGATCCCGAGACAATCCCCGATCCGGAAGGGACCGATCGGCGTGCCGTCGCCGAGGGGCGGATCAGCGTCTCGCCGCTGACGGCGCCTCACTCGACGAACCACCACGAAATTCTCGAGGCACTGGCCGAGACCTACCTCGAGACGGTCGCAACAGCCGACGACTGATACGGTTTGCTGTCCGTCAGTTCCGGCGCGACCGCGACTCGAACGGCGGTTGCGCCGGGAGATCGTTACAGTAATCCGTCTGACTCCCGCCTCGTCGATCGAGTCAACGAATCAAGGGACGGCAGGACGTTCGATCGCAGCGACTACGGGGATAGCGCGATCGACCGGGTAGAACCGGCTTGCGCTTCGCAAGGACGGTGCTATTCTACCGGGATCGCATGAGCACGAATCGAACCCGACAGCAGACCAAGTATATAACGGACCGGACACAACTACACGGTAGACCAACGGTCAGGCAGCGCTGCTCTCAGCGGAGGAAATCAAAGATGGGATTTAATACGCTCTGGACACGACTCTCGTCGCTCTGGTCGACAGAACCGACCGACGACGACGAAACCGATTCCGAAACCGAATCGGTGACAGAATCGACCGCGGAACAAGAAAACGAGACGTTGAGCTACGCCGAACAGATCGAGTACGGGACCGACGACCGACAGCTGGCCGACGACGACAAGGTGCTCCGACTGCTCGTCAAACGCGGCGGGCGCGTCGACGAGTCGGCCGTCCTCGAGGAAACCGGCTGGTCGGAACAGCACCTGCGCGAGGTCGTCGACCGGATGGAAGACGAGGATCAGGTCAGCGCGATCACGGTCGGTCAAAAGCGAGTGATCTGTCGGCGCGGGTTCGAGCCGAAGGGGTACCGTTCTCACCTCAACGAGTAACTGTCGTTCGACGCGACTGTCCGCTCTCACGCTCGCGTTCGAGCGTGTCATCCGTCCTCGAACCGACGACGTCCCGTCACGGGGTTTTCTCCACGACAGTTCCCGTAACCGATACCCGTTACGCTAACACGGCAACACCTAACACGGGTCGGCACGAATGCACTAGTCGAACGTTACAATGACCGAGATCGGCGGATTCCAAGACAACGTGGCACGTATCGACCTCACCGACGGTGAGGTAAACTACGAGGGGATCGACGAAGAGGACGCACGAAAGTATATCGGGGCACGCGGACTCGGCGTCAAGTACGTCTTCGAGAAGGGAGCCGACGTCGACCCGCTCGGCCCAGACAACCTGCTCGCGTTCATGAACGGCCCGCTGTCGGGCACACAGGTGACGATGAGCGGCCGGATCGCCATCTGTACGAAGTCGCCCCTGACCGGGACCGTTACGGACAGCCACCACGGCGGCTGGTCGGGCGCCCGGCTGAAGTGGGCCGGCTTCGACGGCCTGCTGTTCGAGGGGCAGGCCGACGAACCGGTCTACGCCTACATCGAGGACGGCGAGGTCGAGCTCCGTGACGCCTCCCACCTCTGGGGGAAAGGCGTCCACGAGACCCGCGACACGATCGAAGAGGAGGTCGACGGCCAGTACGGCAAGAACCTCTCGATCATGGCGATCGGTGACGGCGGCGAGAACCAGGTCCGGTACGCCTGTATCATGAACGAGGACGACCGGGCCTCCGGACGGGGCGGGACGGGCTGTGTCGCCGGCTCGAAGAACCTCAAGGCGGTCGTCATCAAATCCAACACGCAGATGCCCCAGCCTGCGGACCCGGAGACGTTCAAGGAGGGCCACCAGCAGGCGATGCAGGCGATCACCGAGTCCGACGTCACCGCGCCCAACGAGGGCGGGCTCTCGATGTACGGGACCAACGTCCTGATGAACATCACCGAGGAGATGGACGGCCACCCGACGAAAAACGGCGAGTACACCTCCTCGCGGTCCTACAACGAGGCCGAACACGACGGCGAGGAAGTCCTCGACGCCGAGCGGATCAGCGGCGAGAACGTCCGCGAGAACATCCTCGTCGACGAGCCGACCTGTCACTCCTGTCCGGTCGCCTGCAAGAAGGAAGTCGAGGTCGACGTGATGCACAAAGGCGAGGAGATGAACGTCCGGATGGAGTCGTTCGAGTACGAGTCCGCCTGGGCGCTCGGAACGAACTCGCTGAACGACGACCGCGACAAGATCGCGGTGATGATCGATCGCTGTAACGACGTGGGGATCGACACCATCGAGGTGGGCAACATCCTCGCGATGGCGATGGACGCCACCGAGGAGGGCTACCTCGACGACCTCGAGGAGGGTGTCGAGTGGGGCGACGCCGAGGAGATGATCGAGATGATCGAGCGCATCGCCAACCGCGACGGCGAGCTGCCGGACCTGCTCGCGGAGGGCCAGGCCCGGTTCGCCGACGCCGTCGACGCCCACGACTGCCGACTCGACGTCAAGGGCCAGGCGATCGCGGCCTACGACCCTCGCTGCATGAAGGGGATGGGGATCGGCTACGCCACCTCGAACCGCGGCGCCTGCCACCTGCGCGGCTACACACCCGCTGCCGAGATTCTGGGCATCCCGGAGAAGGTCGACCCCTACGAGCACGAGGGGAAGGGTGAGCTCACCGCCGAGTTCCAGGACCTCCACGCCATCTCCGACTCGTTCGACATCTGCAAGTTCAACGCCTTCGCCGAGGGGATCGAGGAGTACGTCTCCCAGTACAACGGGATGACCGGCTTCGACGTCACCGAGGACGAGCTGATGGAAACCGGCGAACGCATCTACAACCTCGAACGATACTACAACAACCTCGCCGGCTTCGACGGCGACGACGACTCCCTGCCAGAGATCTTCCTCGAAGAGGGCGAGACGCCCGGCCAGGGCGCAAGCGAGGGCGAGTTCTGCGAACTCGAGGAGATGAAAGAAGAGTACTACGAGCACCGCGGCTGGGTCGACGGCGTCGTCCCAGACGAGAAACTCGAAAAGCTCGAGATCGAGATCGGCCCCGGAACCGGCGTCAGTGCCGGCGACAGTGGTGCTGCGGCGCCGAGCGACGACTAACGACCGAAACCGTTCGCGACCGCCGATTTTTCGCGGCCCCGTCTTCGACCAATGACCGACACCGAACTGCCGCGTCTCGCCGAACTCGACCCGTTAGCTACCCGACTGCTCGAGCATGCCGCCGCCGAACTCGAGCCCGCCCGGACGACCCTCGAGCTAACGGGATACGCCGACGGCGACTACGAGCTTCGGGCTTACGAGACCGTCTCGATCCGCTCGGCTCCCGACGGTGACGGGGACGTCTGGGAGCGGATCGAGATCCGGTACAACCGCCAGCTCGAGTGGATCCAGCGCTGTCACTACCGCGAGAACGATCGGGGTCGGTTCGACGAGACGGTTACCGACCTCGAGGCCTATCCGGACCCGACGACCGTCGCCAACGAGTGAGCCGACCGTCGGTCCACGTCCTCGCGGTGTGACGTCGTATCGGCGACAGAAGACGCTACTCGGACGGCCGAGAGAACGGCGTTATTCGTACAGTTGCGCAAGAAAGAGAGCGGCAACGACCCGAGAGCTGCTGGCTGGGATCAGCAGTAGCAGCTCTTCTTCTTGTCGTCGTGCTTGTCGGTCTTCTTGTCGTCGTGCTTGTCCGTCTTGTCGTCCTTCTTGTCGTCCTTCTTATCGTCGTGCTTGTCCGTCTTGTCGTCCTTCTTGTCG